>Ga0265331_10000529_pt1 | contig 35128 bp, 44 predicted proteins | sample 41923metaG_FD_202088 | JGI IMG/M metagenome (GOLD analysis project Ga0265331, IMG submission 202088) | Rhizosphere microbial communities from Carex aquatilis grown in University of Washington, Seatle, WA, United States - 4-19-23 metaG | ecosystem: Host-associated > Plants > Roots > Rhizosphere... | reverse complement strand
CGCTGTCCTCGGCTTCCTGCGCAACGACGTCCCGGTCCAATGGCACGCTCTCCGCGATACTGTAACCGACAATTTTCGCGTCATAAACCCGGCTGAATTTCGGGTCGTGGCGTAGACTGGGTATATCAACCACAACTCCGGCGGCGAGTTCGCCATCTGGCAGGTGGTCGGGCGGGGGAAAGTCGAACCGGTGTTGTTCCTCGAGCCCAAGGCCCCGGCCTACCGGTCGCGCCTGCCCTTCGCCACCATGATGACCACAGCCTTCGCCAACAACTTCCCCCGCCTGATGGACGAAGCCTTCGCCTCGGCGATGGCAACGGCCCGCCACTAGCCACGGGTCCTTCCCAGCCAATCCCCGCGCACGGGTAATTCGAACCCCGGCATTTCGGCAGTTTTCCAGGGTTGCCAGTAAGTTGCCACCGTTGCCAGGGTTGCCAGTCGGGTTGCCAAGATGAACGCTGAATCGACGCCCAATGTCCTGGGGCCGCGCGATTTCTCGCGGCTGCTGCAGACGCGGTTCGGGCTGAAGATGAGCCACCAGGCCATATCGAAGGCGCCGTACCTGGCCAAGAGCGCTTCCGGCCAGATCGTCGTGACGGACGCCCTGGCGGTGTTGGCGGACCGGGGGCGCATCCGTCTTGACGCGCCGCAGGCTGAACTATCGTTCGAGACCGCAGCGGTTCCGGCCGAGCCCGGGCGCCCACGGGCGAAGGGCAATGGTTACTACGATGAATTGACGCTGACCGAGCGGGTCAAGCGCCGCAAGCTGGAGCTGTCGCTCGCCGAAGACGAGGGCAAGCTTCTCCGCATCGAGGACGTGACCGAGGCGATGGTGGCCGGCGGCCGCCGCATCGGCGAGCGCATCGAGCGCCTCACCGGCCTGGCGGACGAACTGGCGGCGGCGGGACGCGACGGCGGCACGACCGCCGTTCGTGACATCCTGCGCCGCGAGGCCCGCGCCATCCGCGAATCGCTGGCGGAGGCGTTGAGCCTGTCGGCGGCCGAGGAGCCCGACACCGATGGACAAAGCTAAGGCCTTCGCCGCCGTCCTCGGCGCGCTGGCGCAGGGGATCGCCCCGATCGCCGAGGTTCTTCCCTCGGCCTGGGCCGCGGCCAACCTGGTGGTGCCCGACGGCCCGCGCTCCGGCACCCGCTGGGACGCTTCGCTGACACCCTACCTGGTCGAGATCGTCGACCAGATGGCGGTGACGTCGCCGGCCAACCAGGTGCCGGTGAGGAAGAGCGCGCAGACCGGCTTCACCCAGGTCGGCCAGGTGTGGCTGGGCTATGTGGTCGACGTGGCGCCGGCGCGGACGATGATGGTGCTGCCGACCATCGCGGTGGCGCAGGACTTCAACCGGGACAAGCTGTCGCCCTCGATCGAGGCGACGCCGCGGCTCAAGGCCAAGGTGCGCCGGCAGGTATCGCGTAGCGCCGATGGCTCGACGGCGCTGAATAAGCGATTCGCCGGGGGCTCGATCATCATCACCGGGGCCAATTCGGGCGCCGATCTGCGCTCAAAGACGGTGCGCAACGTCTTCGCCGACGAGATCGAGGAATACCCCCTCGACCTCGACGGCCAGGGCGACCCGATGGGGATGATCGAGGCGCGCCAGATGGCCCACCTCTCGGCCGGCGACTGGAAGCGCCTGCTCGGCTCGACCCCCCGGCTCAAGGGCGGCCGCATCGACGTCCTGTTCGAAGAGGGCGATCAGCGTTATTGGCAGGTGCCGTGCCCGCATTGCGGCGAATTCCAGCGCCTGACCTTTTTCCCCGACGCGGACGATCGCGGCGGGCTTCGCTTCAACACCGCCTTCCCCTACCAGGCCTGGTACGCCTGCCGCCATTGCGGCGCGGCGATCGAGCACTGGCAGAAGCGGGCGATGGTGCAATCCGGCCGTTGGGTGGCCGAGTCGCCCGGCGCCGGCAAGGACCCCTCCTATCACATCGACACGCTGCATTCGCTGCTGGTCGACTGGGACGACATCGCCCGCAAGTTCCTCACCACCAAGGACGACCAGGCGAAATACAAGACTTTCGTCAACCTGTGGCTGGGCCAGGGCTGGGAGGAGCGCGGCGAGGCGCCGGAATGGGAACGCCTGTTTCTTCGGCGCGAACCCTACGGCGCCGGCACCATCCCGCTAGGCGGCCTGGTGCTGACCGGCGCCGCCGACGTGCAGCAGGACGGCCTCTATTTCGAGGTGGTGGCGTGGGGCGAGGGCCAGCGCAGCTGGACGGTTCTGGCCGGCTTCCTGCCGGGCGAGCCCGCCGACGAGTCCGACCCGGTATGGGCGCGTCTCACCGAGGTCTTCGAGCGCCGCTACCTCGACGCCTTCGGCAACCCGCGGCCGATCGACGCCTTCGCGGTCGATTCCGGCTACCTGGCCAACCAGGTCTACCACTGGACGCGGCGGCGCCCGCGGTCCTACGCGGTCAAGGGCATGCCCGGCTGGTACCACCCGCCGATCGGCACGCCGTCCAAGGTCGACGTCAGCCTCAAGGGCCGCAAGCTGCGCCGCGGCGCCCAGTTGTGGCCGGTCGGCACCTGGAGCCTCAAGGCCATCCTCTACGCCAACCTGCGCAAGGATGGCCGCCGCGACGGCGCCGAACTCGACCCACCGGGATACTGCCGCTTCGGCGAGTTCCTCGACGACCGCTACTTCCGGCAATTGTGCGCCGAATTCTTGAAGGAGCGCGAAGTCAAGGGCCGCATGGTCAAGGAATGGGAGGCCTCCGGTCCCAACCACTTCCACGACTGCCGCATCTACAACATGGCGATGGCCGAACACTTGGGCGTGCCGCGCATGCTGGCCGACGACTGGGCGCGCCTGGCCGCCAAGCGCAACGTGCCTTCCGACGCCCCGCCGCCCGACCTGGTCGAGCGGATGGTTCGGCCCGACCTCCCGGCGGCTTCACCGCCAGCGCCGTCAGCACCTCCGCCGCCGGCGCCGATGACGGCGGCGGCACCGCCCCGCCGCGGCGGCGACAACACGTTCTAGGAAAAACCCATGTCCGTCCTCGCCGGCATCGCCGCCACCACCCTTCATGCCTGGCTGTCCCAGGCCCAGCAGGCCTACCAGGACCTGATGGTCGGCGCCAAGGCGGTGACGCTGACCTACGGCATGGGCGACGGCCAGAAATCGGTAACCTATCACCGCATCGACAGCCCCAAGCTGCTCGCCTGGATCGGCCAGTTGCAGGCCGAACTCCGCATGCCCGGCTGCGGCCGCCGCGCCATGGCTCCGAGGTATTCCTGATGGCCGGGCTGATCCACGCCGACGGCCGTCCGGTCGACCCGGCCGAGATCGCCGCCGCGCGCGCCGCCGGCTTCGCCGGCAACTCGAACGATCGCGGGCCTGCGCCCGCCGGCCGGCCGCAAGCCGCGTTGTCGGGCGCCTACCGGTCGGCGTTCCCCTACGATGCCGCCTCGTGTTATTCGGCCGAGACCGAGGGCTGGCACCCGCCCGCCACCTCGCCCGACCACGAGATCAACGTCCACCGCGACCGCATGGTCGGCCGGGTGCGCGACGTGGTCCGGAACGACGGCTGGGCCGCGGGGGCGGTGATCCGGGTGCTCGACAACACCATCGGCGGCCATTACCGCCTGGTGGCGACGCCCGATTACCGCGCCCTGGCCCGCATCGGCGGCCCCGCCTTCGACGCGGCATGGGCGGCCGAGTTCCGGCACGCGGTCGAGGCTGAATGGCGCGGCTGGGCCGATGGCCCGTCATTCCATTGCGACACCAAGGCCAAGATGACGCTGTCGCAGTTGCTCTACCTGGGCCTGCGCCACCACCTGGTCGACGGCGAAAGCCTGGGCGTGATCGAAATGTGGCCCGAGCGGGTTGGCTATGGCGGCTCGCGCTACGCCACCACGCTGCACATGGTCGATCCCGACCGCCTGTCCAACCCCTACGAGATGGTCGACACCCGGCATTGCCGCGGCGGCGTCCAGCTCGACGATGGCGGCCGCCCGCTCGGCTACCACCTCCGCCGCGGCCACCCGATGGACTGGTACAACGCGGTCGAAAGCATGATCTGGGACTACATCCCGCGCGAAGATGAATTCGGCCGGCCGATCGCCATCCACGCCCACGATTCCGACCGCACCGACCAGCACCGCGGCCTGTCGGCCTTCGTGCCGGTGCTGAACCGCCTGAAGATGCTGACCCGGTTCGATGCCTCGACCTTGCAGGCGGCGGTGATCTCGGCGGTGTTCTGCCTGTCGATCGAAAGCCCGTTCGATCCCGAGGGCCTGAAGGACGCGCTGGAGACCGGGGACGCGCGCGACCTTCAGTCCTACTACCACTACCGCAACGATTACCGCCGCACCCATCCGATCGACGTCGGCGACGCCCGCATCGTTTCGACCTATCCGGGCGAACAGATCAAGGCGCTCGAGGCCAAGCATCCGTCGCAGAACTACGATCCGTTCATGCGGGCGATGCTGCGCCACATCGGCGCCCAGCTGGGGATTTCCGCCGAGCAGGTGACCGGAGACTGGTCGCAGACCAACTACTCGGCCGCCAGGGGGGCGATGCTCGAGGCCTACAAAACCATCACCCGCCGCCGGCTGCACTTCAACACCGGCCTGCCCAACCGCACCTATCTCGCCTGGCTCGAAGAGGCGATGGAGATCGCCCACCTGCCGCTGCCCCGCGGCGCCCCCGACTTCCTCGAGGCCCGTGCCGCCTACGCCCGCGCCCGCTGGATCGGCGCGCCGCGCGGCTGGGTCGACCCGGTCAAGGAAGGCCAGGGCGCGGTGCTGCGCATGGACGCCTGCGTCTCGACCCTGTCCGACGAGGCGGCCGAGCAGGGCCATGACTGGGAGGAGACCCTCGACCAGCGCGCGGTCGAGCGCCGCCGCATGGCCGAACTCGGCATCCCGGCCCCCGCCTGGATGCAAGGCGTTCCGGCCGACGAAGACGCCAAGAAGCCGGACGCGCAGTGAGGACATGATGCCCCATCCCTTCCCCCACCTCGCCCAGCGGCTGTTCAACGTGCCGCTGGCGATCCGGCCCGACAAGGCCGAGATCATCGTCGCCGCCCTGGCCCAGCGCCTCGGCATCGCCCAGTTGGTGCGTCTCGACGGACGCGTGGTCGCCTTCGACGGCGACGGCGACGACTCCACCGGCGCCGGCGACCCGGCCGACGGCTACGACGTGGTCGGCGGCATCGCCATCGTCCCTGTCGCCGGAACCCTGGTGCACAAGCTCGGCACGCTGCGCCCTTTCTCGGGCATGACCGGCTACGACGGCATCCGCGCCAACCTGCTGGCAGCCGCCGCCGATCCGGCGGTGACCGCCATCATGCTCGACGTCGACTCTCCCGGCGGCGAGGTGTCGGGCTGCTTCGACCTGGCCGACACCATCTTCCGCCTGCGCGCGGCCAAGCCGATCTGGGCCGTCCTATCGGAAGGCGCCTATTCGGCCGCCTACGCCCTGGCCAGCGCATGCGCCCGGGTGATCGTGCCGGCCACCGGCGGGGTGGGCTCGATCGGCGTCATCACCATGCACGTGGATTTCTCCCAGGCCCTGGCCGCCGGCGGCGTCACGGTGACGCTGATCCATTACGGCGACCGCAAGGCCGACTTCGCCGACACCGCCCCGCTGTCCGCCCCGGCCCGAACCCGGGCGCAAGCCGACGTCGATTCCATGGGCGCCATGTTCGACGCCCTGGTGGCCCGCCACCGCGGCCTGCCCGCCGCTCGGATCAAGGGTTTCCAGGCGGCGACCTTTATGGGGTCGGACGGGGTCGCGGCCGGCCTTGCCGATGCCGTCATGCCCCCCGACCAGGCCTTCCGCGCCCTGGCGCAACTCGCTTCGCAGAAAGGAACAGGACGATGAGTAAAGCCGCTCGTTTCATGCATCTGATGGGCCTCGGCGCCGGCGCCGGCGCCGGCGCCGACGACGGCGAGGACGCCGAGCGCGTCCCGTCGGTCGAGGAGCGCGAAGAGGCGGTCAAGGCGCGCGAGGACGATGTCCGCCGCCGGGAAGAGGACATCGCCCAGCGCGAGACCGATGTCGCCGCCCGCGAGGCCGCCGTTCCTGGCGACGACGACGAGGACGAGGAGCCCGACGGCGATCCCGACGACGAGACCGTGAAGAAGGCCAAGGCCGCCGGCCACGGCCGAGCGATCCAGGCGGCGATCCGCCGGGGCCGCCACGAGGCGAACGCGCGGGCGCGGGCGATTTTCGAATCGCCCCACGCCGGTGGTCGCGTCGCCCTGGCCTGCGCCCTGGCGTTCGACTCGACCATGACCGCCGCGGCCGCCATTCGGGCCTTGCAGGCGACGCCGAAGGCGGGGCCGCTCGGCGCCCGCATGGACGGCCTGACCGGTGTCCGCGTGCCGCCGGCCGCGCCCGACCCAGGCAAGGGCCAGGCCGCCGCCGCGTCGTGGGACCGCGCCATGGCCCCCTTCGCCCCGCCGCCCGCCCGCGGCTGACCCGCCCATTCTCCTGAACAGGGACGATAACCATGACCGCCATCACCGAAACTCGCCACGCCGGGGGCTTCCTGGTATCCGAAAGCAAGCCGGGCCTGCGCTCGCGCGACCAGGTCACCCTGGTCCAGCAGGCCGCCATCACCACCCCGCCGGTCAACCAGACCCAGGCCGGCACCGTGCTGGGTCAGATCACGGTCGGCGCCACCGCCGCTTATGCCGCCGCCGGCGGCAACACCGGCAACTTCACCTGCGGCGCCGTCACCGTCACCGCCGGCGCCGTCGAGGGCGCCTACACCGTGGTGTTCGCCTCGGCCGCCGCCTTCGGCGTCTACCTGCCCGGCGGCGTCCTGCTGGCCGAGGGCCATGTCGGAACCGCCTTCGGCCAGGGCGGCATCGGCTTCACCCTGACCGCCGGCGTGACTCCGGCGGTCGCCGGCGACCAGGCCACCATCACCCTGGCCGCGGCCGCCAATTCCGGCCTGTACACCCCGCTGTCGCTGACCGCCGCCGACGGCAGCCAGAACGCCGCCGCCATCCTGTTCAACACGATCGACGCCACCCGCGGCAACACGGCCGTCACGGTGATTTCGCGCGCCGCCGAGGTCAATGGCGGCGAGCTGGTCTACCCGGCCGGCGCCACCCTGACCCAGATCGCCGCCATCAACGCCCAACTGGCCGCCGCCGGTATCATCGTCCGCTGACCCCAGCGGTCCCCAATCGCCCGCCGGCGCCGCCGGCAATACGAGCGAACGCAGGAGTTTCCCCATGACGATCATGGATGTCTTTCACCAGGACCCTTTCCGCACCATCGAGCTGACCACCGCGGTCGAGAAGGTGCCCTATATCCCCGACGGTCTCGGCGCCATGGGCGTGTTCGAGGACAAGCCGATTCGCACTGAGGCGCTGATGGTCGAGTCGCGCCAGGGCGTCCTCACCCTGGTCCCGTTCACCGACCGCGGCGCCCCGGGTACCCAGCGCACCACCGAGCGGCGCGATGCCCGCTTCTTTTCCGTCGGCCGCCTCAAGGTCGAGGACACCATCTACGCCAGCGAAATCGCCGGCATCCGCGAGTTTGGGCAGGAAAGCGTGATGATGCAGATCCAGGCCGAGGTGGCGCGCCGCCTGGTCGGTCCCACCGGCCTGCGCAGCCTGCTGGAATACACCCGCGAGTTCCATCGCCTCGCCGCCGTCCAGGGCCTGCTGCTCGATGCCGACGGGTCGACCCGCTACAACTGGTTCACCGAATTCGGCATCACCCCCAACCCGACCGTCGCCTTCAACCTGGCGGCCAAGGTCAACGGCTCGCTGCGCCCGCTGTGCAACGAGCTGACCCGGACGATGAAGCGCAAGGCCCAGGGCGCTTTCACCCCGCGCACCCGCATCAAGGCCCTGTGCGGCGACGCGTTCTGGGACAACTTCATCACCCATCCCGACGTCGAGAAGACCTACCTCAACTGGCGCGAGGCATCCGACCTCAGGAAGGGCACCGCGTTCGAGACCTACAGCTTCTCCGAGATCGACTGGACCAACTACCGCGGCTCAGACAATGTCGTCGGTCTCCAGGGCGGCCTGACCTCGGGCAGCGGCGTCATCACCCTGCCGGCCACCGTCGGCCTGACGGTGGGCATGCCGGTCAGCGGCCCGGGCATCCCGGCTGGCGCCGCCGTCGGCTCGATCAGCGCCGGTGTCTCGGTCACCCTGGCGTCGGGCGTCACCGCCGCCTGGACCGGGGCGGGCGTGGTCAATTTCGGCGGCACCATCGAGGTCCCCAGCAACAAGGCGATCTTCTTCCCGGCCGGGGCGCCGTCGATTTTCCAGCAGGCGTTGGCCCCGGCCGCGACGATGGAATGGGTCAATACCCTGGGCAAGCGGGAATACGTCCAGATGATCTTCGACCGCGATCGCCAGGAATGGGTTAAGCCGGAGATGTCGACCTATCCGCTGCATATCTGCACGCGCCCCGAGGTGCTGTTCACCGGCACCATGGATTCGGCGGCGGATTGACGATGGCAGCCAACGTCAAGATGGTGACGGTGAAAGCCGTCGCCACCGTCCACACCGGGCCGCGAACCGCGTTCGCCCCCGGCTCGGTGTTCGACCTGCCGTCCAGCCTGGCGACGTCGCTGGCCGAGCAGGGATCGGTGGTGCTCGTCGACCCGCCGCCGGCGTCACTTGATCCGCCGCCCGCCGGCGTCACTTGATCCGCCGCCCGCCGGCTTCGCCGGCAATCCGATCGAAAGCTGACCGCCATGGCCGTCGACTTCGACTCCCTGGTCCTCGGTCCCTGCATGGGCGTCTTCGGCGAGGGCGGCCCCGTCCTCTACACCCCGCCCGGCGGCGGCGCTGCGGTGCCGCTGGTCGCGGTGTTCGACGACGTCCACCACCAGGTCGTCTTCGACGGCGACGGGGCGCCGGTGTCGGCCAACCGCGCCGCGCTCGGCGTGCAGCTGTCGCAGTTCTCGCCCGGCGCCGGCCCGGTCCAGGACGGCCGCGTCACCCTGCGCGGTCAAAGCTTCATCGTCGACGACGTCGAGCCCGATGGCATCGGCCACGCCATCCTCCGGCTTCGGTTGACATCATGAGCGTTCTCACCCGTTCCGGCCTGCGCGACACGGTCAAGCACCTGCTCGCCGCCGCCGGCATCGTCGGCACCAGTTCGGTCTATTCCGGCCGTGTCCGCCCGCTGCCGCCGGAAAAGCTGCCGGCCCTGCTGGTCTACACCATCCGCGAGGAGGGCAAGGGCCAGGGCCTGGGCGCCGACCCGCAATTCGACGCCACCATCACGGTGGTGGTCGAGGGCCGGGTCAAGGGCGGCGACGAGGAAGCGCTCGAGGCCGACCTCGACGCCAAGTCCGATGCCGCCCTGGCGGCGCTGCTCACCAGCCCGGCGCTGACGGCGTTGGTCGAGGGCGTCGCCTCCTACGATCTGCGCTTCGACATCAAGCACGAGGGCAACGCCGACCACCTGTTCGGCGCCTTCGAACTGCAGCTGGCGCTGCGCCTGACTCAGGTCTTCCACACGGTTGTCACCACCGACCTGACATCGATCCACCTCAGGGTCGACCCGATCTATCCCGCCGATTCCAACGGCACCTATCCGGCCCCGGCCGGCCCCGCCTACACCCCGCCGTCCGCGCCGCGGTCGCAGGGTCCCGACGGCCGCGCCGAGATCGCCGCCGTCATCGCCTTGCCCCCATCCTAGCCCGCCCCGGAGCACCCGCCCATGTCCCAGATCGGCTTCGCCCATATCCCCGAAAACCTCCGCATCCCGCTGTTCTGGGTCGAATTCGACAACAGCATGGCGGGGCAGAATCAGACCCAGACCCGCAGCCTGCTGATCGGCCAGGCGCTGACAGCGCAGCCGGCGGCGCTCACCTATATCAGCACCGCCGAGGACGCCGCGTCGCTGTTCGGCCGCGGCTCGATGCTGGCCCGCATGGTCGCAGCCTTCCGCGCCAACAACACCTTCGGCGAGCTGTACTGCCTGCCGCTGGCCGACGCCGGGGCCGGGGCCGCCGCCACCGGCACCCTGGCGATCACCGGCCCCGCCACCGCCGCCGGCACCCTGCCGCTCTACATCGCCGGACAGAGCGTGCCGGTGGCGGTCTCGGCCGGCGACATCGCCGCCACGGTGGCCACCAACGTCGCCGCGGCGATCAACGCGGCGGTCGACTTGCCGGTCACCGCCAGCGCTGCCAGCGCCACGGTGACGCTGACCGCCCGGCACAAGGGCGCGCTGGGCAACGCCATCTCCCTGGTGCTGGCCTTCCTCGGCGCCAAGGGCAATGAATCGGTGCCCGCCGGCCTGGCGGTGGCGATCACCGCCATGCATAGCGGCGCCACCGATCCGGATCTGACGTCGACCGGCACCGACATCGCCGCGATCGCCGCCGACGAACCCTTCGACTATATCGCCATCCCCTATACCGGCACCGCCCAGCTGAACGCGGTGCAGGCGATGATGAACGACTCGACCGGCCGCTGGGCCTGGTCGTCGCAGATCTGGGGCCACGTCTTTTCGGCCCGGGTGTCTTCGGGTTCGACCCTCTCCGCCCAGGTGGCCGACGCCCTCGGCTTCGGGAATGCCCGCAACGACCCCCATGTCACCGTCGTCTGCTACGAGGCCGCCAGCCCCACCCCGCCGTGGGAGGTCGCAGGGGCCTGGACGGCGCAGGCGGCGCAGGCGATCGACGCCGATCCGGCCCGGCCGCTGCAGACCCTGCCGCTGGTCGGCGTCCTGGCCCCTCCCGTGGGCACCCGGTTCCGCCGGCCCGACCAGCAATCCCTGCTGACGTCGGGCTGTGCCCTGGCCAGCTACGACCGGGCCGGCAACGCGGCCATCCTGCGCAGCGTGACGACCTATGCGACCAACAGCTTCGGCCAGCCCGACCAGTCCTATCTCGACTGCGAGATCCTGTTCGCGCTGATGGCGGTCACCCGCCGCCTGGCCGCGGCGATCACGCAGAAATTCCCGCGCTCGAAGCTGGCGCAGGACGGCACCCCCTTCGGCGCCGGCCAGCCGATCGTCACCCCGAAAAGCATCCGGGCCGAACTGATCGCCGAATACGCCTCCATGTGCGCCGACGCGCTGTGCCAGGCGCCCAAGGCCTTCGCCACCGCCCTGATCGTCGAGATCGCCAGCGACGATCCCAGCCGCGTCAACGTGCTGTTCCCGCCCTACCTGGTGTCGGGCCTGCGCATCTTCGCCCTTCGCAACCAGTTCCGCCTGATCGCCCCGAGTCAATAGAGGTCCGCGCGAGCGGCCGCCCCGCCAACCCCACTCGCGCGGAGCGGCCTCCGGCCTCCACGCATAATCGTTAGGAGATCATCCCATGGCCCTTCAGCGCGTCGGTGGCATCTGCTACCTCAAGGTCGACGGCACCCAATACGCCCTGCGCGGCAGCCTCAAGGTGCAGCCGCTCAGTCAGAAACGGGAGATGGTGGTTGGCCAGGACGGCGTCCACGGCGTCAAGGTCACCCCCATCGTCCCCTACATCGAGGGTGAGTTCACCGATTTGGGCGGCCTGTCGCTGGTGTCGCTGGGCGACATCGAGGGCGCGACGGTCACCGCCGAGCTGGCCAACGGCAAGGTCTACGCCCTGCGCGACGCCGGCTGGGTCGGCGAACACCCGATCGATACCGCCGAGGGCAAGCTGCCCTTCCGCTTCGAGGGCGTCGAATGCCTCGAACAGACCGCATAGGTGAGAAATGAAGCTGTCAACCCCGATCACCGCCCACGGTGAAACCCGGCACGAACTGACCTTCCGCGAGCCGAAGGGTGCCGACCTGGTCAAGTGCGGCATTCCCTTCGCCGTCGCCGTCACCGCCAAGGGGCTGCGCATCGAGCCCGACGCCGAGACCGTTGCCGCCTGGATCGCCGACCTGGCCGGCATCCCCCCCAGCGCGGTCGCCACCCTGTCCTTCGTCGACATGGCCGCGGCCATGGGGCAGGTGGTGGGTTTTTTCGTGGCCGCGATCCCGGCGCTGTCCGGGATGATTACTTCACTATCGGAGAATGGTGGGGAGACATAGGTTTAGTGATGGGCCTGACAATCCCAGAGATGGAAATCTACGCGCGCCAGGCGGAGCGGCTTTCCCGTCAGCGGCAGGGTGCGAACGGCGGTTGACAGGGCGTTCGATCGCGGATTAGGCTTCCTTCCCGACAGAGTTGCGGGAGGGGAAGATGCGGAAATTCTTGATGTTGGCGTTGGCGCCGCTGTTCGTTCTGGCATTCGTCGCGCCGGTTTTGGCGGCGGGGGCCGCTGGACCGGATGTGCAGTCCAAATTCATACAGCTGGTCGAGGACTACAAGGCCCGCTATGCTGCGGAAAGTAACCCATTGAAGAAGACCAGCTTGTCAAAGGAGCGACTGCGCAAGTTGATGGATGTCACCCCCGGCGGCATGGTGTCCGGCTGGACCGGGGTAATCTCTGGCATGGATACGACGGGTGCAGGAAAGGCTTATGTCTCTATCGCCGTTCCCAGAAGTCCGGTGACGTTCCAAACATGGAACAATGATATCTCCGACGCCGGAAACAACACCCTGATCCCATCCAGTTCGCCGCTTTATCAAGCTCTCGCCGACATGGCGAAGGGCATGGCCGTGGTGTTCAGCGGCAAACTGGTGAAGGAGGCCTCGATGACCGAATCCGGGGGAATGGAAGAGCCCGAATTCATCATCCGTTTCACCAGCATTAAGCCGGCGTCGGCGCGCTAGCCTGCGGCTGGGCGGCCCGGAACCGTGGGGAGCGGATCAGGCCGTTCACCATTTTCCCATGCCTAAATTTTGAGGGATGTTATCTTTCAACAGGTTATCGGAGACTCTGGTCTTTCCGCAGCCGCACCCCGGGGCCGTCGCCGTTCTCGGCGATGAAGATGATGCCCGCGCCTTCCAGCGCGCGCTGGATGGCCTTCAGATTGGCTGGCATCGGGGTGCGGTTGCCGCCCTCGAAATTGACGATGGTCCGAAGACTGACCCCGGACGCGCTCGCGAGCGCCGGTTGGGTCATATCCAGTAACGCCCTGGCGGCTTTGCATTGTCCCGGTGTCATGGCTGGGAACATGCATGGTTGCCGATAAATTGTCAACTTGCGCGAAAAATGCTTGCGCGTCCGTTGTCACGTTGCTATAAAACGGCAACTCATGGCAATGGAGTGCTCCCCATGGACCCCCTTACCGCCGATCAGCGCTCGCGCCTCAAGGCGACCGCGCACCACGTGCTGGACCTGCTCGACGCGGCCGACGACGCGGTGATGTCGGACTGGCTGCCGCGGCTGTCGGTCCGGTGGCGCACCAGCGTCGAGTTTTACGTTACCGGCACCTCATGGCGGAAAGCCCTGGCCGGCGACCCGTTCCAACGGTCGCGCCGGGCCATCGCCGCCGACTTCGAAGCAGCCATCTTCGCCCTGGCGCTGAATTGCCGCGGAGCCACGCCATGAACCGCCGATCCGTCCTCAAGGCCTTCACCGCCGCGCTGCTGCCGGCCATTCCCGCCGCCCAGGCCGCGCCGGCGGCAATGATCGATCCGCGGCTTCTTGCCGACCTCCGCACGTTCGCCGCCGACCTGATCACCGCCACGGACGACCGCACCTGGTCCGTCCATCGCGCCCTTGAGGGCGCTGGCACGCGCCTGACCGCGCTGCTCGACGCCGCGGTCAAGGGCGGCTGTCAAGAAAACTAGTCGCACGGTTCGCGGTTTGGTCGCATTGCGAGTCATTTTTCATTCTGGCGGAATACCCGCCGTTCCCCCCGTCAGGGGAAACTACGGTCACGAGATTCCAGAGCTTCTCTGGCGCCCGGGGCCGCTTTTAGTGGCAACCGCGCCGTACGGTCCTGACGGACCGGGCGTCAGAGGAGACAAAGCATGGAAACCCACGTCCCCCCCGAAAACGTCATCGTGCCCTTGGCCGAGGGCGTCATCGGCGGCCAGGCCGTCCAGACGGTCAACGCCCGCGACCTGCACGCCTTCCTGGAGAACGGAGATCGCTTCGCCGACTGGATCAAGGCCCGCATCGAGAAGTTCGATTTCGTTGAAAATCAGGACTTTGTGACCGTTTCGGAAAGTACCGAAACGGTGAAAAACGGGAAAACCTACAAGTCCCGGCGTGCCGACTACCACGTCTGCCTCGACATGGCGAAGGAACTCGCCATGGTCGAAAACAACGACAAGGGCAAGCAGGCCCGCCGCCACTTCATCGCCGTGGAAAAGCGCGCCAAGGTCCCGCCTTACGTCAACCCGCCGCTGCCGGCCGAAAACCTGGCAGCCTTGCGCACCTTGCGGGAGGCCGGCACCGGCCTCAGCCGCAACCGCAAGCTCGACCTGATCGATCGCTATGTCCCGTCGGTCACCGTCGGCGCCCATCGCGTCCCGGCGCTGCCCGGCCTGCCGCCGCCCGACGAGCAAACCGCCGGCGTGGTCGAGCGGCTGCGGGCCAAGGGCGTGCCGGTGCTCGAACAGGCCGAGGGCTTCCGCCGGCTCCAAGACCTGGGCTACCGCGCCAGCGAGATCGCCGACATGGTGACCCTCCACCTCCGCACCGTGCAGTTGCGCCTGCAACTGCTCGACGGCTTGTCGCCGCGGGCGAAGCAGGCCTTGACCGAGGATCGCCTCACCGCCCAGCAGGCCCGTCACCTTTGCGGCCATCCCTGGCCGGTCCAGGACCGCGCCGTCGCCAACATCCTGGCCGACGCCCCGGGTTGGGGCAAGGCTGCGACCCTGCCCGGATTGCTCGCAGGCCTCGCCGGCCCGGGGGCGTCACGCTTGTTGACACCCCCGGTCCCGCCGGCATTGGACCCGCCGGCCGCGCCGCCCCGGCGCATCGCCAAGGCGCGGCCGGCCGTCGCGGCCGACGGCGCCGCCTGCCTGCGCTGGCTGCTCGACTGGAGGATCGACGATGCGTCCGTTGGTGAACTGATTTTTGCCGCCAAGGTCAGCCCTGGCGCCGACGGCGCCCTGGCCCCCATGGGCCTCCGGGTCGATGTCGACGGATGGGATGGCTTCCTGGTGGTGGCGGACATGCATCCGATGCTGATGACGATCTTCGCGAAGTCGCCCTGGGAGACGGGCTGGCGCCTCGCCCTGCTGTCCCTTGCCGGGGCAAGGCCGACGAAGGTTCTCAGGTTCCGGCGCGTCGCCACCACGGCGGTCGCCGTGCCCGTGCGGATGGATACCCAGGTGGGGCCGTGATCGAAATTAAGCTCGGCGGCGACTTCGCCAAATTCGAGGCGGGACTTTCCGATCTCGGAAAGCGGCGAACGGCGGCTGCCCCCGGCACCGCCGTTTCGGCGCTTTACGCTGCTTCGCGCAGGGCGATGTCCGCCGCTTTGCCCAATGCCTTCAGCGCGGCGTCGATCTGATCGAGGCGCGATGCGTGGCAGGGGTCGAGCAGTCGGCGGACCTGGGTCTCGGCGCAGCCGATGCGTTCGGCCAGCGCCGTCCGCGTCAGGCTCTGCCGGCGCATTTCGGTATAGATCGCCGCCTTCAGCGCGCATTGCAGCGGCATGGTGACGGTCGGCCGGCCCTCTGCCGGCGACGGTGCCGGAATGTCGCGGCGCTGGTCCATGTAATGGCTGACCAGGGCGACCAGGGCGCCGACGGCATTCGCCGCCGCCTCGGTCTCGGTGTCGCCGTCGGTCAACAGTTCGGGAAAATCGGGGCAGCGGACGATCCAGGCGTCCTCTTCCCAAATCACGGTGATCGGATAGGCGCTCATGACGGGTCTCCTCGCCTAGGAAGCGGGCTCATTTGAGCCCCAGGATTTTCAGGATCGCGTTCATCGTCCCGGTCTTCATCTGCTTGCGTCCGCCGTGCGTCGGAAGTTCGGTCACGGCGCCGTTCGCGGGGTTGGTCAGGATCTTGTGGCCCGTTCCCTTCTTGTCGGTCACCTCGATCCCCTGGCGGCGAAGCAAGCGTTCGAATTGATCCGAGTTCATCGCGCCCTCGCCCCTGTTTGATGAACGCATATTCGCACACATCTGTTTGGCCGTCAATCTTATTCGAACAGATATGTTCGTTCTTTGTCGAGGTCCCGCATGTCCGAATCCGCCGCCACCTTCCACGCGATCATTTCGGTGATCGACAAGTTCAGCGCGCCGCTGCACGCGCTCAACGGCCAGCTGAAGGACCTGCATCACCCCTTCGCCCCTCTGCACGACGCGGCCCACCGCTTCGGCCAGGAACTGGCGTCCTTCGCCGAGCATTCCGGCCTGTCCAAGATCGCCGATCATGCCCGCGAGGGCCGCAAGGCGGTCGGCGAGTTGAGGGACAAACTGACCGAGTTGCTCGGGCCGCTGGCGATCATCGGCGCCACCGGCTCGCTCGCCGGCATCTTCTCGGTCGAGAAGGAAGCCGCCGCGTTCGGCGCCAACCTCTACCATGCCGCCGAGAAGATCGGCGTCACCACCGAGGCCCTGGGCGGCCTGCGCTATGCCGCCGGCGAAACCGGCGTGGCGGCCGAATCGCTCGACGGCGGCCTGGCCAAGCTCAATCGCGGCCTGGCCCTGGCGGCGGGCGGCAAGAACAAGGACTTTGCGGCGATGCTCGCCGCGCTTGGCATCGCCGTCAGGGATGCCCAGGGCCACATCCGCTCGGCCGCCGATGTCGCGCCGGAACTCGCCGACGCCTTCGCCCGCATCCACAATCCGGCGCTTCGGGCGCGAATGGCGGTGGCATCGTTCGGCAAGACTGGCCAGGACCTGATCCCGATGATGGCCAAGGGCGGCGCCGCCCTGCGCCATTACCTCGAAGAGGCGGTGGAACTTGGGGTGGCGCCCTCGGCGGCCGCCGCCAAGCAGGCGATGGAGGCCGAGGTGGCGTGGAAGCGCCTGGGCCACGCCGCCGAGGGGCTGAAATTCGCCATCGGCTCGGGGGTTTTCGAGTCGATCAATAAAATCGTCGACGCCATGACGAAGTGGATTGTCGCCAACCGGGTGTGGTTGGCTGGAAAGGTCAAGGAAAAGGTCGAGGCGCTGGGCGAGGCATTGTCCAAGATCGACTGGGCGGAAATCGGCAAGGTTGTGCTGACCTTGGGCAAGGCCTTCGGCTTCCTCGCCTCGTCGACCACCGGAATCTATGCCATCCTCGGCGGCGGCGCCGCCCTGATGGCTGCCCCCTTCATCGCCTCGATCCTCGACATCGGCGCGGCGGTCGGCGGCCTCACCCTGGCGTTGGGCGGCCCGCTGGTCAAGGCCTTCGGCCTTGCCGGTGGTGCGGGGGCCGCCGCCGCCGCGAAGATGAATCCCGGCGGCCTTGCCGCCGCGGCGCATTCGTTGGATACCGTCGCCGGCAGCGCCGGGACCGCCGCGACCGAGATCGGCGGCCTGGCCGCCGCGCTCGGGCCGCTGGTGGCAGCCCTGGCTGCCATTGGCGCGACGATGGTGGCGCTGAAGAAGGCCACCGACTTCGACAAAGCCCATGGCGGCGTTGGTTCGACCGAGGCGATCCGCTCGGCCGTCGGCCTCGGGCCCGCCCCAGAGCACCCGCCCGCGAACCCGAAGGCGGGCGACCTCCTGGACTGGATGAAGGAGAAGGCGTCGGGCTGGAACTGGCAGGACGGGCTGCGCGGCAAGGATTTCGCCCACCGTCTCAATCAGCAGCGGGCGGCTCGCGAGGCGACGGACAGGGACCTTCCCGGCGACATGCGCGCGCGCGCCGCGCCGTCGCCCTTGCGGCTGCACGAGGCGCGCCAGGACTCGGGCGACTGGACGCTTGACGCCGGCCGCCGCGGCATCCTCAGCGCGCCGCTGCCGCCCCGCGCCGCCGCCCCGGCCCCGGCCCAATCGGGCGAGGTCAAGGTGACGGTCGATATCAACAATGCCCCGCCCGGCACCAAGGTGCAGACCGCCGCCGCCGGCGCCGCCGCCAAGCCGGATGTCGCCGTCGGCTACGCCTTCGGCGGCGACCCGGTGGGGGCGTTCTAGGAAAAGTCCATGTCGATCGCCACCGCCCTCGTCGCCGGACTGCCCGCACTGCCGTCGCTGCCGCTCGGCCTGCCGTCGCTGCCCGGCCTGCCGGCGCGGCTGCCGCCGATGTGGCCCAGCCAGTTGCGCGCCGCAAGCTTCCGCGGCGTGCCGTTCTATGTCGCCGACCACAGCTATGAAAGTGGCCGCCGCCTGGCCGTCACCGAATTCCCCTTCCGCGACGATACCGATGTCGAGGATCTGGGCCGCGCCCGCCGCATCTTCACCGTCAACGCCTACCTGGTCGACGACGATTACTTCCCCTCCGCCCGTTTCCTCCAGTCGGCCTGCGAGGACAACGCCGTCACCGGCCTGTTGATCCACCCATGGATGGGCGATCACCATGTTCGGTGCCAACGCATGCGCCGGCTCGAAAGCCAGAAGGAAGGCCGTTTCGTCCGCTTCGAGATCACCTTCATCAGCATCGGCGCGGTGGCGCGGCCGTCGCCGCTGGCCCTGCTGGATACCGTTTCGGCGGTCATCGCCCGGGCCGGCGACGTGCTGGGCGCCCTGCAGAACGCCTTCGCCCTGATTCATTCGGTCTCCAGCCTGCCGTCCTTCGTCGCCGCCTGCAGCCTGGGCATGGTGCAGGAATTGGGCGCCGACCTCCTCGGTTTCGTCGGCCTGCCCGGCCTGGCGCCTGGTTCGGTGCTCGGATTTGCCGACGGCCTGATCAATGCCGGCGCCGAACTGATCGCCGCGCCGCTGGACCTGGCCGGCGCCATCGCCGGGGCCTTCGCCGGCATCGCCGACCTGGTGATGACGGTCCTCGATGCCGGCGGACCGATGGCGCAGGCCCCCGACCCGTGGGCGCCGTCCGACCTCGACGCCTCGCTGTCGGGCTGCGTGTCGCGCTCGGCCAACGTGCTGCAATCGCGCACGGTCCGGATTGGCCCGGCCGATCCCGGCTGGGGAATGGCGCCCTTCGCCGCCTGGCGGCCGCGCCGGCCGGAACCGGCCGGATCGACCCTGTCGCAGGTTGCCATGGGCACCAACATCGCCGCGATCGCCGACCTGGCCCGCGGCGCCGCGGTGGTCGCCCTGGCGCAAATCTATGCCGCCACCGATTGGCCCGACCAGCCGGCGGCGGCGTCCGCCCGCGACGGCATCGCCGACATGGTCGACGAGCGCGCCCTTGCGGCCGATGCCGCCGGCCAGCCCCGCCTCACCGGCGCCTGGGCCGCTTTGGCCGTCGCCGTGTCGCGCGATATGACCGCGCGCGCCATGCAGGCGCCCGAAATCGCGACCTACAGCCAGCCGTTGCCGCCCAATTCCCTGTGGCTGGCCCATCGATTGTACCAGGACGCCAGCCGCGCCGATCAGCTGGTCGGCCTGGGAGCGGCGATCCATCCCGCCTTCATGCCGGCCACCGGTCCGGCGCTGGCGACATAAAGGGGTCTCCGCCGCATGGCTCAAGCACGAACGCGGTTCGCGGTCCAAGAGGAATCCATAACCCTCACCGTCGGCGGCACCATCTATTCCGGCTGGACCGAGGTCGAGGTAACCCGCGGCATCGACCGCATGGCCGGGAACTTCCACATTTCGGTCACCGAGGGATGGGCCGGAACCGGCTCGCCGGTGCCCTGGCAGATCAAGCCGTTCTCGCCCTGCACCGTGGCGATCGGCCGCGACCTGGTGCTGACCGGCTATGTCGATGCCTACGAGCCCGGCTATTCCGCCACCGCCCACCATGTGGCGATACGGGGGCGGTCGAAAACCGAGGACCTGGTCGACTGCGCCCCCGAGGTCAAGGGCGGCCAGTTCAGCGGCTACCGCCTCGACGCCATCGCCCGGGCCATCTGCGCCCTGTTCGGCATCGGGGTGGTGGTCGAAACCGATGTCGGCGATCCCTTTCCGGATGCCACGGTTGAACGCGCGGAGACGGCCTATGCCTACCTCGAACGACTGTGCCGGATGCGCGGCGTTCTGGCGTGCGATGATTCGGCGGGAAATCTCGTCCTTACCCGCGCTGGCAGTCAGCGCGGCGCGAGCGCGCTGGTCGAGGGCGAAAACATCCTCGCCGCCAGCGCCACCTTCGACGCCCACAAGCGGTTCAGCAAGTACATCATCCGTGGCCAGCACGGCATTACCGCCGAATACGACGAGGTAGCCACCGACATCGAGGCCGCGGCGGCCGATTCGACCTGCCCGCGCTACCGCCCGCATGTGTCGATGGCCGAAAGCCAGCTGTCGCCGGCCGAGGCCAAGGAACGGGCGATGTGGCAGGCGGTCTACGCCACCGGCCGTGCGATCCGCCTCGACGTCACGTGTCAGGGCTGGCGCCAGGCCGACGGCAGCCTGTGGACGCTGAACCGCATCCACCCGGTGACCAGCCCGCGCCTGGCGCTCGACCGCGACCTGCTGGTGGTCTCGACGACATTCAGCCTCAAGGGCGGGGAAGGGCGGCGCACCAGGCTGAGCCTGGGTCCGGCCGAGGGCTACACCCCCGATCCCGCCCAGGTCAGGCATCGCCGCGGCCATGGCAATGGCGGCGGCAACTGGCACGACATCAAGGGGATCAAATGAGCCTTGCCAACGCGGTCCGCGGCATGGTGCTACGCGGCAAGGTCCTGCGCGCGGCGCTCAATCCGAGGCGGACCCTGCTGCAACTGGGCATCCGCGGCGACGAGACCAAGGACGGGGTCGAGCTGCTGCTGCCCTACGGCATGTCGGCGCTGCCCTTGGCCGGCGACGCGCTGGCCTTCGCGGTGATGGGCCTGCGCGACCACGTGGTGGCCCTGTGCGCCGACGATCCGGCCTTGCGCATCGCCGACCTGCAGCCGGGCGAGTTCGGATTCCGCGATGCCCGCGGCCAGCAGGTGGTGTTCCGCCTCGACCGCATCGAGGTGACGACGCCCTTGAAGCTGGTCGGCAGCATCGGCGGCGACCTCGACCTGACCGTCGGCGGCGCCGTCACCGCCCGCGCGGCCAGCTGGAACCTTACCGGCCCGGTGGCGATCGACGGCGACGTGACGGTGACCGGCAACATCACCGCCAGCGGCACCATCCACGGCCACGTGATTTCCGACGACCACGCGACCTTGTGACCCGGGGGCATGATCCAATGACGGACGTCATCCTTGCCTGGGATCCCGGCAGCCTGCGGGCCGACCTTTCGCTGGCCCAGGGTGACATCGCCGTCGACAGCGGCTTGCAAACGGCGGTGATCGTCTCGCTGTTCACCGACCGGCTGGCCGCGGCCGACGATCGGCTGCCGACCGACGACGGCAACCGCCGCGGCTGGTGGGGCGATCTGGGCCTGGCAATGGCCGCCGCGCCCGACCAGATCGGCTCGCGGCTGTGGCTGCTGACCCGCGAGAAGGCGACCGAGGCCACGCGCCAGCGGGCGATGGCCTATATCCGCGAGGCCTTGCAATGGCTGATCGATGACGGCATCGCCGCCCGCGTCGATCTCGCCACCGCCTGGGGCGGCATCGACCGCCTCGACATCGCCGTCACCATCAGCCGCCAGGTCGCCGGCGGCGGAATCGTCGACCATCGTTTCGACCTGGCCTGGAGCCTCGCCTGATGCCCTTCGCCCGCCCCTCCCTGGCCGAACTGCGCGCCCGCACCATGGCGGCGATCCAGGCCGCGATTCCCGGCGCCGATGCCGGCCTGCGCCGCTCGGTGCTGACCGTCCTGTCCAATGTCCAGGCCGGGATGACGCATCTGGAGTTGGGCTATCTCGACTGGATGGTTGCCCAGCTGCTGCCCGATACCGCGTCGGGCGATTACCTCGAACGCTGGGCGGCGATCAAGGGCCTCGCCCGCGACGCGGCGTCGCCGGCCGCCGGCAACGTCGTCTTCACCGGCACCAGCGCAGGGCTCGACATTCCCGCCGGCACCGCGCTCACCCGGCGGTCCGACGACGCAGCCTTCGCCACCGCTTCCGACGCCCGGATCGGCGGCGGCGGCACCGTCACCGTGGCGGTGGTGGCCACACTCGGCGGGGCGGCCGGCAACACGCCGCCCGGCGCATCCCTCACCCTGGCCTCGGCGATTGCCGGCATTACCGCCCAGGCGACGGTCGACTCGGCCGGGCTGACCGGGGGAATCGATCAGGAATCCGACGACAGCTATCGCGCCCGGCTGCTCAACCTGTTGCAGCGACCGCCCCAGGGCGGCTGCCCCAACGACTTCGTCCAGTGGACGCTGAAATGCGCCGGCGTCACCCGCGCTTGGGTCTATCCGCTCAATCGCGGGCTGGGGACCATCGACGTCGCCTTCGTGATGGATGGGCGGTCGAACATCGTCCCGACGCCGACCGACGTGGCGGCGGTGCAGGCCTATCTCGACACCATGCGCCCGGGCTTCGGCGAGTGCATCGTCTTCGCCCCCACCGCCGCGCCGCTGAACCTCACCATCCATGGCCTGTTGCCCAACACCGCGGCGGTCAAGGCGGCCATCGCCGGGGCGGTGGCCGACATGCTGGCGGCGGTGGCCGTCCCCGGCGGGATGCTGCCGTTCTACCTGATCGACCAGGCGGTCGCCTCGGTCGCCGGCGTCGCCTATTACAGCCTGATATCGCCCGCCACCGACGTCGCGGTGGCGACCGGCCATATCGCGGTGCCGGGGACAATCAACTGGACATAGGGATTGTCCATCAGGAGGGATGCCGATGACCACCAACCCGTACGCCACCCTCGGCCCGGCGGACTTCCTCGCCGCCCTCCAGGGCCTGCTGCCGACCGGCGACGCCTGGCCGACCGACCCCGAGGCCCTGCTGACCCAGTTGCTGGCCGGGCTGGCGGCCGAGCAGGCGTCCGCCCATGCCCGCGCCGGCGACCTGTCCGAGCGCGAGTCGGATCCGGCCCAGACGGCCGAGCTGCTGCCCGATTGGGAGCGTGCCTTCGGCCTGCCCGACCCGTGCGTGACGGCGCCGCAGACCCTGCAGCAGCGCCGCCGCGCCTTGCTTGCCCGCATCGCCGCCACCGGCGGCCAAAGCATCCCCTATCTCACCGCGGTCGCCGCGGCGATCGGCTACACCGTCACCATCACCCGAATGCGGCCGTTCCGCGCCGGCATGAGCAGCGCCGGCGACCCGGCCTGGGGCTTGGATGCCTTCTTCGTGCTGGCGGTCAACGCCCCGGCCGAGACGGTGACCCAGTTCCGCGCCGGCAGCAGCACCGCTGGCGAGCCCCTGCAAGCCTGGGGCAACCAGCAGCTCGAATGCGAGATGAACCGTATTTGCCATGGCTACGGCAAATTCCTTTTTTCCTACGGAGGGTGAGCCGTGTATTACCCCGACAATTCCACAGCCGCTTCGTCGCTGCCGTCGCCGAGTGCCGTTTTCAACGCATTGGCGAGCTGGTTCTCGAATGGCGACCCCGCCACCGGCACGCCGGCCACGGTGGTCGACCAGGACTGGCTCAACGGGGTAACCGGCGAGCTGATCAGCATCATCCAGGCCGCCGGCCTGTCGCCCGCCAAGGGCACCAACAACCAGGCCATCACGGCGATCAAGGAGTTGATCCAGCAGCAGACCGGCAACTACGCCCTGGATACCGGCGCCGCCAATGCCTACGCCATCGCCCTCAATCCGGCGGTGGCGGCGCTGGGGGCGGCCCAGGACGGACTCACCGTCCGGGTCAAGATCGTCCACGCCAATACCGGCGCCGCCACCCTGGCGGTCAACGGCCTGGCTCCGGTCGCATGGGTGCGCGAGGACGGCACGGCCTTGCAGTCCGGCGACCTTCCGGCCGCCAGCATCGCCTCGGCCACCTTCGATCACGTCACCAATTCCTTCTTCATGGTCGGTTCCCCCGTCTTCAACAGCTCGGTGCTGGGGGCGCTGGCGTTCCTCGGTGCCGGCCAGGGACTGGAGGCCGACGGTGCCGGCGGCGCCCGGGTGAAGCTGCCCGACGCCAGCCTCAAGCGCTCGGCCGCCGGCATCCAGGTCAACGAGGCGATCACGGCGCTGGCGGTCAACACCACCCTGAATGCGGCCACCCACCACCTCGCCAACATCGTCGCCACCGCGGCGTTGACCCTGACGCTGCCCAAGGCGTCGACCGCCGGCATGATGGCCTTCGCCGCGCTCGCCCAAGGTGGCGCGGTGACGCTGGCGCCCAACGCCGCCGACGCGGTGCAGGGTGGCGCGGCCGGGACAAGCTTCGTCATCCCCGCCGGCATGGGCGTGTTCGCCGTCACCGACGGTGCGTCGTCGGGCAATTGGTGGCTGCTTTTCGCCGGGGCCTCGCCGTGGATCGCCAGCATCTGGTCGGCGCAGCAATCCTGTGCGGTCGCCACCCTGGTCGATGGCACCACCATCAACTGGGCGCTGGCCAATGCCCAGATGGCGCAGGTGACCATCGCCGCCAGCCGCACCCTGACCAACCCGACCGGCCAGGTCTCCGGCACCCGCTACGAGCTGGCCGTCAATCACGGCGCCGGCAGTACCGTGCTGTCGTTCGGCTCGGCCTACAAGGGGCTCACCGGCCTCACCTTCTCGACCGGGTCGGGCGCGATCGACGTGCTCACCTTCCGCTCCGACGGCACTTACATGTGGCTGATCGGCCGCGCCCTGAACGTGGCGGCATAGCATGGGCATCCTCTACCCGACGCCCTGGCGCCCCTCGGCCGGCTGGATCGCCGACCGGATCAGCACGCCCGAACTCACCCTCGACGCGTGGCTGTTGCGCGGCGATCCCGCGCCGACGACGGCCAGCATCGTCAACCAGATGCTGGCGGGCGGCACGTTGCTGCAGCCGGTCAAGACAGTCTTCAATTATACCGGCGCCGACCAGACCTACACGGTGCCGTGGGGCATCTACCTGTTGCAGGTCAAGCTGTGGGCGGGCGGCGGCGGACCCGGGAGGGCTTACGCCTCGACCGGCGGGAATGGCGGCGGTGCCGGCTTCACCATTGGCCTTCTGGCCGTTACCCCCGGCCAGGTCTTAACCATCATCGTCGGGCAGGGCGGCGCTGCCTCAACCGGCACGACCTACGGCAGTGGAGGAGCGGGGACCGCTGGCGGCTCGGGTTCGCTCGCCGGTCAGGGCGGCGGCAGGTCGGCCATCCGTCTGGCCGGCACGGAGCTTGCCACGGCGGGCGCGGGAGGCGGGGCGAGCGCGGGGACGGGAGGGAACTCCAACGGAGGCGTAGGCGGCGGTACCACCGGCGGGGCAGGTGCGGGTGGCAGCACGCCCGCCGGTGGCGGCACCCAGAGCGCGGGCGGCACGGCAACGACCACTTACGGCGCGACGGCGGGCGCTCAATTCACCGGCGGCACCGGTGGAGCAAGCGGCACCAACGCTATCAGTGGCGGCGGCGGCGCGGGTTGGTATGGCGGCGGCGGCGGCGCGTATCAGGACAGCGGCGGCGGCGGCTCCGGCTACGTCGGATCGATGACGTCAGCCTCAACAACGGCCGGCACCGGCACCACCCCGGCCGGTACCGGTGACGCCGACTATGCCGCCGGCATCGGCGTTGGCGGCACCGGCGGCAACAACACCAGCACGCCGGCCGGAAACGGTCAGGTCGTCATCATCACCGTTCCGTAGGGAGGCATCATGACGTTGTGGACAGACAAGACGCTGGTGGCGATCGAGGACGGCGATTCCTATACCGATCCCGATGGTGTCCAGCACCTCGCCCAGCGCGACAAGGCCACCATCGACGGCCTGATGCGGGTCGCCGAGACGCCCCGCCCCGACGAAACCGCCGCGGCCGTCACCGTCGACGGCCAGCCGCGCGGCGGTGTCGTGGTCACCGGCTTCCGCATCGAAATGCGGGGGGATGTCCCGACCCAGGTGTGGGACACCCGAGCTCGCCCGGCGCTGACCGTGGCCGAGGCCCAGGCGGCGCGAATCGCCACGCTTACCGGCGACTGCCAGACCGCGATCGTCGGCGGCTTCACCTCCGCGGCCCTCGGCGCTGCGCACACCTATCCCAGCGCGCCGACCGACCAGGTCAACCTGCTCGGCCGGGTCGCCCAGGCGCAGCTGGCGCCGTCGGCCACCTTCACCTTCTGGTGCGCCGATGCTGACGGGGCCTGGGCCAAGCGGGCGCACACCGCGGCGCAGATGGTCGCAGTCGGCCAGGACGGCGCGGCGTGGGTGCAAACCTGCACCGACAAGCTGTCGGGCGCCGACGGCACCGGCGGCCTCCTCGGCCAGGTCGCCGCCGCCGCCACCGTCGCCGCGGTGCAGGCGGTGACCTGGTAACCGCCACCGGCTTTTCGCGCCTGCCGGCCGCCGCGTGCGGCCGTTTTTTTGACCGAAGGGGGGAGCCCGCCATGGATGTCGACGAAATCACACGCATTGTCGGCCGGGTGGCGTGATGGACGCGGACGCAATCACGGCTGCCGCCCCGGTCGCGCAACAGGCTCTCGGCGTATTCGGCGCCCTGCCGGCATCGGTGCAGGTGGCGATCATCGTATGCGTCGCCCTCATCTTGCTGGCCTGCCTGCTGGGGTGGGGTTGGAGGGTCAAGCACGACACCGGCACGGTGCCCTCCAGCGCGCTCGTCGACTTTTTCGAGGAGGTCGGGCGCTCGGTCGCGCACCTCGCGGAAGTCGTCGAAAGCAACGGAAGGACGGCGGAACACCTCGCGCGTGTGGTCGATAATCTGAACGCCTCCATAAAGGGCTGTGCGACTTGCCGATGGAACCCAACCCGAAAGGATGCGCCATGACCGCCGCCGACATCATCACCGCCATTCTCCAGCGCGAGGGCGCCGCGTATACCGATCTGGGGGCGGACAAGGGCGGCCCCACCAGGTACGGCATCACCCTGGCGTCCCTGCAGGCTTACCGCCAGCGCCCGGTCACCGCCGACGACGTGCGGCTGCTGACCGAGGCCGAGGCGCGGGCGTGCTACGCCGACCGCTACATCCGCCGGCCGCATTTCGACGGCATCGCCGATGGCGACCTCCAGGCCGAGGTGGTCGATGCCGGCGTCCAGCATGGCCAGCCGACCGCCGCCATGATGCTGCAGCGCGCCGCACACGTCGCCGACGACGGAACCATCGGCCCGGCCACTCTGGCGGCCGTAAATGCCAGCAGCCCGAAGCGACTGCGGCTGCTGGTGCTGGGCCAGCGCTTCCGGCTTGAGGGACACCTGATTACCCGCGACCACGCCCAAGCCTGCTTTGCCGAGGGCTGGGCCAACCGCCTCGTCGACCTGCTGGACGACGTCGCCGCCGACCTGTGAGGCCATCCATGCTCGACCCGCTTTTATATGCCCGGCTATGCGCCGAGGCCTACAACCGCGCGCCCGATATCAACGTCGGGTGCTTCCGCGCCATCGTCGCATCCGACCCCGCCGGATGGTGCCTGGCGATCCGCGGCACCGATGGCTGCGCCGCGGCGCTCACCGACCTCGAGGCGGTGCCGTGGGACGTCGCCCACCTCGGCCGGGTCCATCTCGGCTGCTGGGAGACGCTCATGCTGGCGTGGCCGGACATCCGGCCGCGCTGCACCGGGGGCGGTGCCGCTGGTGCTGACCGGCCACAGCCTGGGCGGCGCCCTGGCGCTGCTGCTGGCTGCCAAGCTATGCCTGATCGGCCGGCCGCCGGCCAGCGTAATCACCTTCGGCGCGCCCCACGTGTCGATCGGCGGCGAGATGGCCGACCTGTTCGATGTGGCCGGCCTGGTGCCACAGATGTACCGCCACGGCGCCGATTGCGTGCCGCTGTTGCCGCCGACGGAATTCGGCTGGCTCCATCCGGCCCCGCTGATCCCCATCGGCCATCCCGCCACCGGCATCCTGGCCGGCGAGGTGGATCACGCCGTCGCCCGGTATTGCGCGGCGCTGGAGATGTCCGCCATCCCCGACTGACCCGGCGGGCAAGCAATCCTTACACACTCAACCGCCGCCCGGGCCGCGCCCTTGGCGGCTTTTTCGTGCCTTCGATCGAAAGGATCGTCCATGGATATCGCGTCCCTTTTCGCCCTCCTGCCGCCGTGGCTGCAGGGCGTCAGTCTCACCGTCCTGACCATGTCGTGGCTGGCGGGGCAATACTGCTCGGCGACCGCGACTCCGCCGCCCAACACCGGCTGGGGGCGCGTCTACGCCATCCTCGAGGTCGTCGGCGGCATCTGGGGCCGCGCCAAGGAAATCGGCATCCCGGCGCCGACCTGGCAGGATGCGGTCCAGCGCCTGACCGCGGCCGTCGCTTCCGGCCAGCCGATCACCGCCGCGATGCTGCCCGCGGCGCTGGGCATCGCCGCCCAGGTGCCTCCGCCGCCCAGGCCTGTTGCCGCCCCCAGCCCCGCCGTCGTCGGCGCGATGCTGCTGGCCATTGTATTCGGCGGCTGTCTGTCCGCCTGTGCGCTGTTTGGCGGCCAGCCGTGGAGTCCGGCGCAGACCGCCTATGTTGAGCTGGCAATCGGTGCCGCGGCCGAGGACACCGCCGCCGCCGTCATCACCACGCCGGGCCTGTCGGCGGCGGATATCGCCGACATCCAGGCCGGCGCCGCTGGCGTCGACGGCGGCGTGGCTGCGGCGGCGGCCAGCCTGACCGGCGGCGGCTCGGCCGGCCAGCAGGCGATCTCCGCGGCGGTCTCGGCGGTGACCCGGGTTGCCGGCAATCTCGGCGCCGTCCTGACCGCCAAGCGCGGCGCGTCCGTCGATCCCGACGTGGCGCTGCTCACCGCCGGCGAGCAGGCCCTGCAGCAGCTGCCCGGGGTGATCGCCGCCGTCGTCCAGGTCAATGGCGGCTGGCAGCCGTCGGCCGACGACATCGCCAAGGCCACCGCCGAGCTGCACCAGGCGGCGGCCCGGGTGGCAGCCTACAGGTCGCCGTGAGGCTGGCCACCATCCTGCTTGCCGCCGCGGCGCTTTCGGGCTGCGCGGCGGTGATGCCGGCCGCCACAGTGACCGGCGCCGGCGCCAGTCTGTGGACGGCCGCGCAGACGGCCAAGCAGGACATCGACGAGGCACTGCTGCTCGACCGGCCGATTAAGCAGATCATCTGCGAAGAGCACCCGGTCAAGTCGCCCGCCTTCGCGGCCTGGTGCGCCAACCTTCCGGTCAACATGGCCGGCCTAGTCAAGCAATGGGCCGCGGTGGCGCTGGCCAAGGCGATCGAGAACGGGACCGGCCAGTAACCGAAATCAGAGTAACGGCCCTCACTCCGCTTCGACGGGGTGAGGGCTCTTTTTTTGTTGGACGATCTGGTCGACCATGTCGGCCCAGGCCTGCATCATCGTCCGCCGCTCGGGCAGGTGCTGCGCGTGGTTGTAGGCAGCCCTCACCCCGCTGCGCGCGTGGGCCAGCTGCGCCTCGATGTGGTCGGACGGGTATCCCATCTCGTGCAGGGCGGTCGAGGCCGTGCCACGAAAGCCGTGGCCGGAAAACTGGCCGCCGAACCCCATGCGCTCCAGAGCCCGGTTAATGGTGGTGATCGTCATGCAGGTTCCCCCGCTCCGCAGGTTGGGGAACAGATATCGTTGGCCGCCGGTGATCGGCCTCAGTTCGTCCAGCAGCGCGACGGCCTGCCGCGCCAGCGGCACGATGTGAGGGCGGCGCATCTTCATCCGCTCGGTCGGCACGACCCAGGCAGGGCCGCCCAGCCCGAAGCGCTCGCCTTCGAGATCGAATTCCGTCCATTCCGCCTGGCGCAGCTCGCCGGTGCGGACAAAGGTCAGCAGCAGCAGGCGCATCGCCGTCCTGGTCGGTAGATAACCGCCATAGGCCTCGATCTTGTCCAGCAGGGCGGGAAGCTGTTCCCGCGTCAGGTGGGGATGGTGGCGCACCGGCTTGCGCTTGAGAGCGCCCTGCAGGGCGCCGGTAGGGTCGAAATCCGCCCGCAATGTCGCCACCGCGTAGCGGAATACCGAGGAACAGCGCTGCCGCGCCAGCAGCGCGATGGTGGTCGCGCCCCTGGCCTCGATCTGGCGCAGCATCGCCAGGACATCGGCGGCGGCGATGTCCCGGATCGGCAGCGCTCCGATCTCGGGATAGACGTCAGCCGTGAAAATGGCAGCCAGCTGGCTGGTGTAGCCGGTGGTCCAGCGATCCCGGTTCTGGCCGATCCACTCTTCCGCCACCACCTTGAAGGTCTCGCCCGCATCCGCGGCTGCCCGGCGCTGCTCGGCCCCGCGGGCGATGGTCGGGTTCACCCCTGCCCTCACTTGGTCGCGCGCCCACTCCCGTTGCGACCTGGCCTCCGCAACGCTCACCGACGGATATTCGCCGATGGTGTAGATCGATTCCCTGCCCGGGGGCAGTTCGAAGCGGTAGCGCCAGAACTTCGCTCCGGTCGGGCGCACCTCGAGGTACAACCCGCGCCCGTCCGGAAGGCGATACGCTCGCTCCGCCGGCTTCGCCTGGCGTGCCTTGACATCGGTGATCGGCATACCGGGTAACGCTCCCCCAGGTTTCCGGTTACCCGGTTTCTTACCCGGTTTCATGCCGGATGGGAAAGCACCAAAACGGACGGTGGCGGAAGCCTGGCGGGCGAAAATGGCGGAAATGCTGGCGCCCCCGCACGCCAAAAATCTACGAAGCACGACGATGGCGGTTCTCGATCAGGAGAAACATGGCGCCGGCCAGGACGGAATGGCGAAGGCCGCAGAATGCAGGGGCCGTTCATCCACGTCAAGCGCGCGCCCCATCGCAGGGCCGTGTGTCCGCATCAACCGCAGGAAATTCCGGTGCCGCCCAGCCCGCAATAGCCGCCGGGGTTCTTCGCCAGGTACTGCTGATGGTCGGCCTCGGCGTAATAGAACGGCGGGGCGTCGCGGATCTCGGTGGTGACCGCGCCGAAGCCGCGCTCGTCTAGCCGGTGGCCGTAATCGTGGCGCGATTGCTCCGCCCGGCGCCGCTGCAGGGAATCGAAGGCGTAGATGGCGGACCGGTACTGGGTGCCGCTGTCGTGGCCCTGGCGCATCCCCTGGGTCGGATCGTGTCCCTGCCAGAACGCAGCCAGCAAGGCGCCGTAGACGATCTGCGCCGGGTCGAAAACCACCAGCACGACCTCGGCATGGCCGGTCTGCGCGGTGCAGACCTCCTCGTAGGTGGGATTGGGGGTGTATCCGCCGGCATAGCCCACCGCGGTGGTGTACACGCCCCGCATTTGCCAGAACACCCGCTCGGCGCCCCAGAAGCATCCCATCCCGAACATCGCCCGCGACAGTCCCGCGGGGAACGGCGGCGCCAGCGGCGTCGCCAGCACGGCATGGCGCTCGGGCACCGGCATGGCGGCGGCGCGTCCCGGCAGCGCCGCGCCGGCATCGATCATGATCGTCTTGCTGGGACCGAACAGCATCCCTTCGCCTCCCGGATATCCGACCCCCATCATATGCGTCCGCGCCACCCGAACCGCCACCCGCTTTCGCGCCTCTGGCGCCGACGCCGGCCTCCACCCACATGGGAAACCCAGAGAATGCGACGAGAGGAGGCTATCATGACCGGCATGACCGGGCGTTTTGCGTTCGTTTTGGCGACGGCGATGGCATTGTTGTCGGCGTGCGCCATGCAATCGGACGTGTCGGCGGTCAGGGCCGACGTCGCCAGCTTGCGCGCCGAGGTCCAGAAGGCGCAGCAGACCGCCCAGTTGGCGCAGCAGCAGGCGCAGCAGGCGCAGGCACAGGCGATCACCGCCGAGCAGCAGGCCTCGACCGCCGGCCAGCGCGCCGAAACCATGTACAACCGCAGCCTCAGAAAGTAGCCGATGCGAAGAGCGGCCGCAGCGGCCCTGGCGGCCGCAGCGTTCGTTCGGGCCGCGGTGGCGGCCGACACCCCCAGCGTGGTCGAAATGGGCGAATACCACCGGGTGCTGCCGGGGGAAAACCTGCTCGACATCGCACGCGCCCATGACCTCGGCTACGTCCAGCTGATGGCCGCCAATCGCGGCATCGATCCGTGGCTGCCGCCGGCCGGCGCGACGGTGGTACTGCCCACCACCCACATCGCCCCCGCCGGCCTGGGCTCCGGGCTGACCGTCAACCTGGGTGACATGCGGCTGTATTTCACCGCCGGGGGCAGCGTCGACAGCTTCCCCATCGGCATCGGCCGCGACGGCTGGCAGCTGCAGCCGACCGTCACCCGGGTAGCCGGCAAGCGCCGCCATCCCCAGTGGCGTCCGCCGGCCTCGATCCGGGCGGAAAAGCCCTGGATTCCCGAGGTGGTTCCCGCCGGCCCCGACAATCCGCTTGGCGATTACAGCCTGGACCTCGCGCTCGACGAGATTCGCATCCACGGCACCAACCTGCCCGACGGGGTCGGGCGGCGCGCCAGCCACGGCTGCCTGCGGCTGTATCCCGAAGACATCGCCGCATTGTTCCCGCGCGTCCCCATCGGCATGGCGGTGACGATCATCGACCAGCCGGCCAAGCTGGCGTGGATCGACGGCGCCCTGTGGCTGGAAATCCATCCCACCGGCGACCAGGCCGACGCCATCGAAAACCGCCAGCCGGCTCCCGCGCACCCCCTGCCCGCCCTGAAGGCGCTGGTGACCGCTGCCGCCGGCGCCTCGGCGGCGGCAGTGGATTGGACGATGGTGGACTGGGCCGAAGCCACCCGGCCGGCGGTGCCGGTGCGGATCACGGCGCCCGGCGGAACCCTTGACAGCAGCCGGTGAAACCCTCTATATCGCGCGTCTCGCGAGGCTGCGGCGGGGTAGCTCAGCTGGTTAGAGCAGCGGAATCATAATCCGCGTGTCGGGGGTTCAAGTCCCTCTCCCGCTACCAATTAAATCAAGGGGTTGTGACCAGACAACGGTCATAACCCCTTGTGTTTTGCAAAATCACGGCTCCTTGTTTTGCAAAACATCGTTCTTCGGCTGTTCCAGCAAGCCGATGGCGTGGGCGGCGCGGCGCCGTCGCTCGGCATGCCGGGCGTAGTGAACGGCCATCGCTTCCGTGGCATGGCCGAGGGCGGCGGCAATGTCCCTGGTGTCGCCGCCGGCTTCGGCGATGGCGGTGGCCAGGGTGGTGCGCAGGCCATGGAAGGTCGGCCCCGGCCCGACCTTGCCCTCGTTGGCCAATTTCCGAATCAGCCGGAAGAAGATCGCCCGCAACCCGCTCTCGCTATAGGCCCGGCCGCCCCGTTCGGTCATCACCAGCGGCGCCGTGGGCAGGCGGGGGACGCGGGCCAATTCGGCATCCAACACCGCGCGCAGCGCGCTGTGGGCGGGGAGCCAGACCAGCTCGTCGGTCTTGCCCTGGCGGCCCTGGATTTCCTTGCCGTTATAGGCACTGCTGGTCAGCCGGCAAACATCCCCCTCCCGCCAGCCGGCCCACAACGCCAGGGCGGCGCCGACCCGCAGGGGCGGGCTGGCCTGAACGAAGAAGGCCTCGACCTCGGCGATTGCCCATGGCCGGTTGGCGACGGGGACGCCTTTGGGCTTGCGGATCTTGTGGTCCTTCTCGACCGGATTGGGGTGAGGGCACTTGCCGGCGGCGCGGCCGACGTTCCAGGCCCGGCTGATCACCGCCAGCACATAATTGGCGAAACGGCGCTTGCGCTTCCGATAGGTCAGCTCGGCGAACTCGGCCATCCATTGCGGCGTCATCCTGGCCAGCGGCATGGCATCGAGTTTCACCATGTAATCGAAGACCCGCAGATAATCGGCCCTGGTCCGCTCTCCCAGTGTGGTGAATTTTGAGGTGCCGCGGTAGTACGCGACCAGGTGGCCCCAGCTGCCCTCGGGCTTCCTCGGTTGCGCCGCGGCCTCTTCCGTCCGCCGGCGCAGCTCCGTCACCTCGGCAACGAATTCCATCGTTCCATAGGGCGCCCGGATGCGGGTGCCGGTCTGGCGGTCGTAATAATAGACTTGCCCCTTGCGCCCACGGACCTTGTTCAGTCCCTTGATGCGAAAAATCATCGATACGCTGCCAACCAATCCATTTCGGGCGGGGCCATTGTTCCGGCGCGTTGGTCGAAGGCGCGATCAAGGGCCAGCCGATCCCAGATTTTGCGCCGCAAGTCGATGCCCAACGGTACCGGGCCGGGCAGGACGCCAGCCTCCACCAGCCGGTCGAAACTGGCGGGGGAGACTCCCACATAGGCGGCCGCCTCGCTCAGCGACAAGCCCCGCCGCGTGGGCAGCGGCGGGAGACCCTCGCGGCGCGGGTCCCCAAGGCTGGTATCGTCACTGGTGGTCACGGCGCGGCCCGTCTTTTGGCGAGAACGCCACGGTAGCATTCTCGCCCGCCCCGATGGCCGGCTCGAAAGCGTGGGCATGGCGCGCGTTCGAGGGGGCGTTCGATCCATTGACCCCGCCCGTGTGTACGGATACAATCCGTGCATGAAAGAGAGGCCGCTATGCCGATGGCACCTGCGACGGGCCGTGACGATCGCATCGAGCTGCGCACCACCAAGGAGGAAAAGCGCCTCCTGGCGACGGCGGCGGCTTATGAACGGCTGGACGTGACCAGCTTCATCATGCGCAACGTGCTGCCCACCGCCCGCCAGGTCGTCGACCAGGCCGAACGCTTGCTGCTGTCCGAGCGCGATACCGAACGGATCCTGGCCCTGCTGGAAAGTCCACCGCAGCCGACCCCGGCGCTGCTGGCCGCCGCCCGCCGCCGTCTCGGCCGCTCGTGAGCGATCCGCCGGCATGGCGCGAGGAGCCGATCGGCCGGCAGCATGACCGCAAGGCCTTCGACTGCGGCGCGCCCGAACTCAACCTCTTTCTCCACCGCTATGCCCGGCAAAATCACGAATCCGGCGGCGCCAAGACCTTCGTCGCGGTGCCGCTGGGCAACCCGTCGCGCCTGCTCGGCTATTATTCGATCAGCCCCGGCGCCATCGCCTTCGCCCGCATCCCGGCAGCGGTGACGCGGTCGCTGGGGCGCTACGAGGTGCCGGTCTTCCGCCTCGGACGCCTCGCCGTCAGCCTATCGGTGCAGGGGCAAGGGGTGGGTGGCGACCTGTTGCTGGCGGCCGGCGTGCGGGCCTTGACGGTGGCCGCCGAAGTCGGCGGCATCGCCCTGGCCATCGACGCCAAGACCGAGAAGGCGGCAGAATGGTACGCCCGCTTCGGCGCTCAACCGCTGCTTGACGATCCGCTGAAATTGATCCTGCCGCTCGCCACGATCGCCGAGGCGATCAAAGGCGCCTGACGCTTGGTGGCGCCGGTCAGCGGCAGCCGTCAGCATTGCCGGCAAGGCTCCGGCCATGCGTTACCGTTTACGGTGTTGGGTTCATAATTGAAGCGCTCTAGCAGCCTGTCGGGCTTAGCGCCACGCCGGGGACATGGTAGAATCGGGGCCATCGAAGATCTCCCGACGATGGATTTTCCCGGCGATGAGCAATTTCCGTCCGATTGACCGCGATA
>Ga0265331_10000528_pt1 | contig 35195 bp, 24 predicted proteins | sample 41923metaG_FD_202088 | JGI IMG/M metagenome (GOLD analysis project Ga0265331, IMG submission 202088) | Rhizosphere microbial communities from Carex aquatilis grown in University of Washington, Seatle, WA, United States - 4-19-23 metaG | ecosystem: Host-associated > Plants > Roots > Rhizosphere... | reverse complement strand
CTTGGATCGAAACCCCAAGCCCAGCGAACACGATATCCGTTTCGAGCTGGCAGGTAACCTTTGCCGCTGTACCGGCTACGACAAGATCGTCCGCGCCGTGCAAGACGCGGCGAAGGTCATGGCGAAATGATTGCGCGGGGCAGGTTTCCAACCTGCCGTAGATGTATGTTCTTATGGCAGGTTGGAAACCCGCCCCACTGTTCACGAATTCCGTTACGATCCGAGGAAAAGTTCATGGCGACCGACACGCACCACGAAACGAAGGACCCGAAGGCCGGCAACGGTAAGCCGTTTAAGGTCATCGGTACCCGTCCGATTCGCCACGACGGAGCCGATAAGGTGACGGGCCGGGCGATCTATACCAACGACCTGCAAATGGCCGGCCTGGTGCACGGCAAGATCCTTCGCAGCCCGCACGCCCACGCCAGGATCAAGCAAATCGACACCCTCGCCGCCGAAAAGCTGCCGGGAGTGCTTGCCGTCGTCACCGCGAAAGACCTTCCCGACCTGCGTGACAAGGTGGCCGACCTGGGAGAAGGCCGCGTGAACCTGGCTCATCTGGGCGCCAACGTGTTGGCCCACGGCAAGGCGCTCTACAAAGGGCACGCCGTCGCCGCGGTTGCGGCGATCAATCCGCACGTGGCCGAGGAGGCGCTCAAGCTGATCAAGGTCGACTACGAGCCGCTGCCGGCCGTGACCTGGGTGCTCGACGCGATGAAGCCCGACGCGCCCCTGCTGCATGACGACCTTTACACCGAAGACATGACCGGTCAGCGAGTCAGCCAGAAGGCCAATAACGCGAGCAAGTACCTGCTGTTCGAGGCGGGCGACATTGAAAAGGGCTTCAAGTCGGCGGATCTGGTGATCGAGCGCGAATTCAAGACCGCGACCGTACACCAGGGCTACATCGAGCCGCACGTCTCGACGGCCCATTGGAACGTCGACGGGCACTTGACCATCTGGACCGCGACCCAGGGCGCGTTCACCGCCCGGCAGCAAACGGCCGAGCTGCTGCAGATCGCCATTTCGCAGGTGACCGTGGTTCCCTGCGAGATCGGCGGCGGGTTCGGTGGCAAGATTCCAGTCTACCTCGAGCCCGTGGCGGCGCTGTTGAGCCGCAAGTGCGGCCGGCCGGTGAGAATGGTCATGGGCCGCGCCGAGGTGTTCGAGGGGACCGGTCCCACGCCCGGCTCGTTCGTACGGGTCAAGCTGGGTGCCAAGAAAGACGGCCGCATCGTGGCCGCGCAGGCCTGGCTGGCCTATGACGCCGGTGCCTACCCCGGCGGCATGATCGGGCCGGGCTGCATGTGCGTCTTCAGTTGCTACGATATTCCCAATTACAAGGTCGAAGGCTACGACGTCGTGCTCAACAAGCCCAAGACGGCCGCTTACCGCGCACCCGGCGCCACGCAGGCCGCCTTCGCCGCCGAACAGGTCGTCGACGAGCTGGCTGAGCGGTTGAAGATCGACCCGATCGAACTGCGGCTGAAAAACGCAGCCAAGCAGGGGACCAAGCGCGTTGGTTGGCCCGACTACCCCAAGATCGGCTTTATCGAAACGCTCGAAATCGCCAGGAACCACCCGCACTACAAGTCGCCTTTGCCAGGCAAGAACCGCGGCCGCGGCATCGCCGCGGGATTCTGGTTCAATATCGGCCTGAAGAGCTGCGCGTCGGCCTGCGTCAACCCCGATGGCACCGTCACGCTCGTCGAAGGCTCGACCGACATCGGCGGCTCGCGGACGTCGATCGCAATGCAACTGGCCGAAACGCTCGGCATCACAGCCCATGACGTCCATCCGCGCGTGGCCGACACCGATGGTATCGGTTACACCGACGTCACCGGTGGCAGCCGAGTCACGTTCGCCACTGGTATGGCGGCCTACCAGTGCGGGCTCGACATCCGCCGCCAAATGGCCGAGCGGGCGGCCACGCTGTGGGACTGCAGAGCGGCCAATGTGACCTTCGACGACGGCACATTTTGCTGTTGCGAAAACTCGATCACGTTCAAGGAACTCGCGGCCAAGCTCAACGAGTTGGGCGGTCCGGTGCTGGGCCGCGCGGCCGTCGATCCCGAGGGACCGACCAACGGTTTTGGCCTGAGCATCGTCGACGTCGAGGTCGATCCTGACACGGGCAAAACGACCGTTCTGCGTTACACGGTGTTTCAAGACGCCGGAAAAGCGATCCACCCCAGCTATGTCGAAGGGCAAATGCAAGGTGGCACCGTGCAAGGGATCGGCTGGGCTCTGAACGAAGAGTACTTTTACGACGACCAGGGGCGGATGAAGAACGCGAGCTATCTCGACTACCGGATGCCGACCGCACTTGATCTGCCGATGATCGACGCGGTGATCGTCGAGGTGCCCAACCCCGCACACCCCTACGGCGTGCGCGGTGTCGGTGAGACACCCATCGTCGCCCCACCCGCGGCGTTGGCCAACGCCATCTACCGAGCCACCGGCGTGCGGATGCGCGAGTTGCCCATGTCGCCGCCGAAGGTATGGGCGGCGATGAAGGAAAAAGAGGGTTGAAGAACCCAATGGCTATCGTTCACATTCCCGCGCAACTACGCTCTTTCACTGGCGGCGCAGACCACGTCGACGTCGCCGGTACAAGCCTGCGGCAGGTGATCGCCGCGCTCGAGGCCGCGCATCCGGGCATGGCCGCTCGCCTTGTGCGCGACGATGCGCTCGCGCCCGGATTGGCCGTATCGATCGATGGCGCATTCACCAACCGCGGCCTATTGGCCAAGGTTGGTGTGGAAAGCGAGATCCACTTTTTGCCCGCGATCGGTGGTGGGTAGCGCCCATGGGGTCGTTGCGAAAGCGCACCCAGGCCGTACCCTGCATCAACGAAGAGCCCGCGCCCCTTCGATTAACTCTCCCGCACCTTGCGAGAACAATTCGGCGGCCACGGCCTGCCCCAAGGCAACCGGGTCGGTAACGCCGCCGGAGAGCTCGGCGAACACGCGCCGCGTGCCGTCGGCACTGAGAACAACACCCGACAAGTGCAGCCGGTCTTCAATGACGCGACCCCATCCGCCGACCGGCGCCAGGCACCCGCCGCGGAGCGCGGCCAGCATCGAGCGCTCGGCGGCCACCGCGCATTGGGTTTCGGCATCGTTGAGCGGCGCGAATAGCGTCAGCGTATCCTTGTCGTCGGCCCGCGATTCGACACCCAACGCTCCCTGCCCGACGGCCGGCAACATCAACGATAGTGGCAGCCGTTGGGTGATCTCGCCCGCCAGACCCAGGCGTTCCAACCCCGCCTCGGCCAGGACCAGCGCGTCGAAGGCGCCGTCGCGGAGTTTGGCGACGCGGGTCTCGACGTTTCCGCGCACGTCTTCCATCCGCAGGTCGGGCCGCGCGTGCCACAATTGCGTCCGCCTGCGCAGGCTGCCGGTACCCACCGCCGCCTCGCGCGGCAATTCGTCGAACCGCTCGCCATTACGGCTGATCAACACGTCGCCCAGCGGCCCACGTGCGGGAACGGCGGCCAGGGCCAATCTCGCGACGACATCGGTCGGCAAGTCCTTCAGACTGTGAACGGCCAGGTCGATTTCGCCGTCGACAAGCGCGCGCTGGAGCTCCTTGGTAAACACTCCCTGGCCGCCGATCGCACCGATGGGTCCGGTCCGCTGCTGGTCGCCACGAGTGGAGATTGGCACCAGCACCGTCTCGATTCCCAATTCGGCCAACCGCCCGGCGACCCATTGGGCCTGCCAACGCGCCAGCGGGCTGGCCCGCGTGCCCAATCGAAGTCGCAGGTTTGACGCCATCAATCCTGGTTCGCCGGAGAGGCCGCTTCCAGTCGGTCGCGTGGGATTTGATGAGGTGGCAGGACCACCCCGCAACTGATCACGAACTGTAATGCCTGGTCGACCGTAAGATCCAGATCGACCGTCAGGCTCTTGAGCACGGTGATGGTGTACCCGGTTACCGACATCGGCGAGCTGGGGATCATCACGGAAAGCACCGGTTCGCCGGCCGCGCTGCGAATATCTTGCAGGCTCTCGCCCGTGACGAAGCCCAACGACCAACACCCCTTGCGCGGATACTCGACGGCCACGACCCGGCGGTATTCGATCTCCGGCTCCTTGATCATGAAATCAGTCACCTGCTTGACCGAGTCGTAAACATTGCGTACCAGCGGCACGCGGTGAACACCCCACTCGAACAGGTTCCAAAACACACGCCCGACACCGGCACCCAATAACTTGCCCAACAAGTACAAAAACAAGATGAACAGGCACAGGAACAACGGCACGACCCGCTGGGGCGGAAGGACGTCGACTTCGGCATAACGTTGGTAAAAATCCTTGCGATTCGTGGTTTCGAGCAGCCGGGCCGGATCGTTGTCTTCGACTCGTTCGCGCACTTCGCGCGGGACGTAAAGATCGCCCTTGATCCGTTCATAAACGGCGCCGGTGGAAAGTACGAGCGAATCCGGACGGTCTTTCAGTTGCGCAACGGCCAACGTGTCGGAGAGAAGCTTTTCATCACGGTCGGTCCAATACCAGACCAAAACGTTGCGGGCACCGGTTGTAACCGGCTCCAAGGCGTACTGCTGTATGGTACCGGCGATCCATAGGAAGATGACCACCGTCAAGAGTGGCGGCAGCACGACCCCCAAACCGCCCAATACGGCCCGGCGAAACGGATACAGCCGCGATTGGCGACGAGTGCGGCGGATAGGATTGGATGGAGGCATGGAACGTTCCGATTGAGAACCGAACCGTCCGTATTATAGGAGGTTTTCGTCGTACCCGTAAGCCAACTAAACGGCCCGTGGGGGGCTAATTCGGACGCGGCGCCAGCGCGACAACCGCGACGGCCACCTGCTTGGCACCGGCCCGTTTGAAGAGCCGGGCGACCTCGCCGCAGGTTGCGCCGGTGGTCAGCACGTCGTCGAAGAGCAACACGCGGGCACCGCCGAAGGAGGCGCCGGAACGCAGCCGGAAGGCGCCGTGGACATTGTTGAACCGTTCCGTGGGAGGCAAGCCCGCCTGGGGCTGGGTCCGGCGACGGCGTGAAACAATGCCGTTGGCCAGTGGCAACCGCAGGTTGGCGGCAAGAATTTCGGCCAGGATCTCCGCGCTGTTTGTGCCACGAGTCCAACGCCGCGTCCAGTGCATTGGCACGCAGGTCACCACATCAGGCTGCCATGCGGCCAGTGGCTCGCGCCACCGATCCGCGAGCAAATGGCCTACCGCCGCCGAGAGGGGTTCCTCGTGCGCGTGCTTCATTCGCAACACGGCCGCGCGGATCTCGCCCACGTAATCGCCCCAAACCCAGACGCGGTCGAATCCCAGGCTCCGCTGGCGGCAATCGTCGCAGCCCGTCGCATCGCCGGTCGCCCGGGCGGCGACCGCGCCGCATCGCCCACAGCGTAGCGCGTCGGAAGGCGCCAGCCGTGCGTGGCAGGCATCGCACAGCGCGCAGGCCGTCGATGCCATGGGCAACTCGCCGTCGCATCCCGCACAGCGAGGCGGGAAAACGAGTTGGGTCAGCCCCTGCGCCGCTTGGCGCATACGCTCAACGGGGCGAACGACGCCGAACCAATTGGGTTTGGAGAAAACCCAGTTCCGCCGCATGGCGACAAGCTCCCATTTACGTGCACCGTGTCATTCTAACGAAGGAACTTGAGAGCGTCATTGCCGGCCAAGTCTCTGGTAGTGTCCCAAAGGGTTCCGCTAGGACCACGTCCCAACCAGCCTCTTGCTTTCCCCAACCCATAAGGCTACATTGATGTTTCGTTTGCGCGCGATTGCGATGATTGACTCGAACGACCCTGTTTACTCGACACTCTTGGGAGACCGCGATGACCAAGTACCTTTTGGCGACGATGGCTTGGACGATGTTGGCATTGACCGCGACGCTACGGGCCGAAGACAGTGCCCCGGCGAAGGCCGACGATAAGGCCCCGGCGAAGGCCGACGATAAGGCCCCTGCCGAGGAAAAGCTTGCCATCGGCGACCAGGCGCCCGAGTTCAAGATCAAGGACGCGGAAGGCGAAGAGATCGATCTGGCCGAGCTGACCGCCGATGGTCCAGTGCTTGTCAGGCTGACTTGTGGCTGCTCCGGGTGCGATAAGGAACTGGCCTACTTCCAGGAATTGCACGAAGCCTACGAGGGGAAGGGCCTGACCAGCCTCGCAATCTTCAAGGAGCCTGACGCCAAGGTGGAAGCTTACGTCAAGGAAAAGAAGTTGAACATGCTCTACGCGGTCGACACCAAGGGTCAGAGCTGGAATGTGTTCAAGACCAAGACGATGCCGACCAACTTCCTGATCGGCAAGGGGGGCAAGATCGTTTCGATCGCGGCCGGTTGCGACCCGAGCGGCCTGTTGGCCAAGAACGTCTCCGACAAGGTCGCCGAGTTGGTCGGCTCCGACAAGGTCGACGTGCGGAAGAAGGTCGCGGCCAAGGAAAAGGCCGCTCCGAAGTCGAACAAGCCCGCCACTGAGAAGAAGTAGAAGAAAGTAAACGTGGGGCAGGTTTCCAACCTGCCGTAAGATGCTGTAGTAGCGGAACTCGTAAGTTTCGATTCGCGCTGCCAACGGTTCGGCATTCTCACGAGTTCCGCTACACCCTTGCACCGAACGTGGGGGGCAGGTTTCCAACCTGCCGAATGGAGAGTTTTGGCAGGTTGGAAACCCGCCCCACGTCACAGGCGTTTGCTCAAGTGTTCCGCCAGCCGCTCGAGCGCCTGGCTGATGTCGTTGAGCCCCAAGTGTACCTGGATCAGGCTCATCTGCTTGTCGTCCCAGGCCTTGGCCAGCGCCTGGTCGAACTCGCCCTCGGTGCGGACTTCGTATCCTGCCCCGCCGCGGTAGACCTCAGTCAGCTTTGCGTAATTCCAGGGATGGATCTCGTTGTAATCGCCGGGGTGCAAAAACCGCTCGGTACCGTACCCCTTGTTGTCCAAAACGATCACGATCGAGTGCAGCCCGCGCCGCACGATCGTCGATAGCTCGTTGCCCGTCATCTGAAACGCGCCGTCGCCCACCAGCACGACGGTCCGCACCCCCGGCCGCGCCGTGGCGGCGCCCACCGCGCCGGGCACGCCGAAGCCCATCGACGTGTAATAAGCCGGCCCAATGAACTCGGTCCGCGCGCGAGTCGTCAGGTCGATTGCGGCGAACAGGGCATCGCCGATGTCGGAGATCACGATCGTCTGATCGTCGAGCGATTCGTTCAAGCGCGCCATCAGCCGCGTGATCGTAATGGGCTCGTCGGGCTTGACCTGGAACTTTTCGCCGTTGTCCGGCCGCCGCGGCAAGGGGCGCTCGGGCGGCTGCGGCCGCTTCGCGGTCAAAGTCCGGATGAAATCGCCCAGCAAGACGCCGTGATAATGATGGTGCCTGATCCGCAAGTCGTCGCTGACGGCGTAAATGCACTTGCCCGGATCGAGCCGGGCCGTGTAAATGCCCAGGTCGATGTCGGTCATGAATGTTCCCAAAAGCACGAGGCAATCGCTTTCTTCGACGAATCGCGTGACCTCGGCGCGGCTCATTGCGCCTTCATACAGCCCGGCATACAAGGGGTGCGTCTCGGCCACGACGCTTTTGCCCATCATCGTGCAGGCGATGGGAATGCGGGTGCTTTCGGCGAAGTTCAGCAGCTCGTCTTGCAAACCAAAGCGGTGGATTTCAACGCCGGCCAGAATCGCCGGCTTACGGCAATCGCCGATCAGCCGGGCCGCCTCGCTCACCGCCTCGGCCAGCGCCTCCGGGTCGCTCGTGGGCTCGCTTTGGCGGAATTCGTAAGGTACGTCGGGCACGACCTTGACCATGTCGCGCGGGATCTCGATGTACACGGGCCGCTTGTGCCGCTGGCACGCCACCAGCACGCGGTCGATCTCGCGAAAGGCGATCGCCGGGTCGGACAGCTCCGTCGTGGCCACGCAGAGCTTCTGGAAGACTTCCAACTGCGTGCCGAAATCGCGAACCTTGTGGTGAAGTAGCGGGTTGTTGAACCGCTCGCGCAGGCCCGGCGCCCCCGAGATTACGACCACCGGCGATTTCTCGGCGTAAGCCCCGGCCACCGGGTTGCAGAGGCTTAGGCCGCCCACGCCGTAGGTTACGCACACCGCGCCCATGCCGTTGATTCGCGCATAGGCGTCGGCCGCGAATCCGGCGTTGTCCTCGCGGCAACAGCCGACCAGGTTGATCGGGCTTTGTTCGAGCATCGAGTAGAAGCCGAGCACATAATCGCCTGGCAGTCCGAACACGTCGCGAATGCCAAATTCTCCCATCCTCCGGATCAAGTAGTCGCCAATCGACACGCCGGCCGTCGAACTGGCTCGGCCCAACGGCAAGATTTGGGGGTGGGACATAATTCACTCCTCGTGGTGTCTTGACGTCCGCGCCCTCCTCGAGGCCAGCATTAGGGCCCAAAAGCCGAGGAACCCCAGCACGCAGGCCATGACCATCAACGGCCGCCAGGGGTTGTGGTTGAAAAGGTAGGCGCCCACGGCCTGGAACACGCCCCAAGCCAAAACGGCGACCATGATCAAGGCGACGAGTCTGTTTTGGCTCATGGCGGACCACCTTCAAGGCGTAGCTTTCCCTTCTCAATTGATAGCGGCGAGGCGTGGGAATGCAAGGGCTTCACCGCCAGCGCGACTCGACCTATAATCGACCCGGCATGGCCATTATCGAAATTGCGGGACTTGCCAAGTCGTACCGCATTTACCAGAAACAAGAAGGGCTGCTGGCTTCGGTCCGGGGCTTGTTCCACCGCCAATACCGTCAGGTGCAGGCCGTGCGGGGCATCGACCTGGCCGTGAAGGAAGGTGAATTCGTTGCTTTTCTTGGCCCCAATGGAGCGGGCAAGACCACCACGCTCAAGCTCCTATCGGGCGTGATTACCCCCACATCCGGTTCGGCCACCGTGATGGGCCATGTCCCCTGGAAACGCGAAAACGCCTATCGCCGCCGCTTTGCTCTGGTGATGGGCCAGAAGAACCAGCTTTGGTGGGACCTGCCCGCCCAGGAATCGTTTCGACTGCATCAGCAGATTTACCGCATCGAGCCGGCCTGCTTTGATCGTACGCGTGATGAACTGGTCGACTTGCTCAGCGTCGGCGGGCTGTTGAAGCAGCCGGTCCGCGAGCTATCGCTGGGCGAGCGGATGAAAATGGAGTTAATCGCCGCGTTGCTCCACTCGCCCGAGGTGTTATTCCTCGACGAGCCGACGATCGGGTTGGACGTGATCGCCCAGCACAACATTCAAACCTTCCTGCGGCACTATCAGCAATTGCGGCGAATTACGATCCTGCTGACGAGCCACTACATGAAGGACGTGTTGGCGCTCTGCCAGCGGGTCGTGATCATCGCCCAGGGGCGAATCATGTACGACGGGTCGCTGGCCGGAATCGTCGACCGCTTCAGCAGCCACAAGGTGGTCAGCTTGCAATTTCCGCCGCAAAGCGATGCACCTAACGACCTGGCCCGCTACGGTGAACTGCTCGAACAACAGTTTCCCAAGGTCAAGTTGCGGGTGAACCGCCGCGCGGTGGCCGAGGTGCTGGCGAACATCCTGGCGGAGCAAACCATCGAAGATGTCAGCGTCGAGGATCCGCCGCTGGAGGAAGTGATCGCCGAAATGTTTTCGCTGGCCGACGAGCAGATCGCGGCCGAAGAAAAGACGCTTTCATCCCGCTCGTAGAACGGAATTCATTCCGTTAAGAGACGGGAAACGGAATGAATTCCGTTCTACGATTTCAAGAAACGTTGGGACGTATGCTCGGCAAAGTTCAAACCTGGTGGACGGTGTTGCGGATCTGCCTTGAAGAGCGGCTGGTCTACCGTGGCGACTTCGCGCTGGGTACGCTGATGCGGTTCCTGCCGATCGTCACGCAGATTTTCCTCTGGAAGGCGATCTTCGAAGCCATCGTGGCCGGCGGCGCGGCCGACGGCAATGCGCGGATCGCCAACTACTCCTACCACGATTTCATCGCCTATTACTTGTTGACGATGGTCGCGCGGGCATTCTCCAGCATGCCGGGTTTGGCCTCGGGCATCGCCTTACAGATTCGCAATGGCGAGATCAAGAAGTTCCTGATCCAGCCAATCGACCTGGTGGGTTTCTTGCTCGTCAGCCGGGTGGCCCACAAGCTGGTCTATTACGGTGTGGCGATCGGCCCGTTTGCGCTGGTCTTTTTTCTCTGCCGAGGCTACTTTCCGGGCTGGCCCGATCCGACGACGCTGGCGGCTTTCGTCGTGTCGTTGATGATGGCCTTTCTGTTGGGGTTTTTTCTCGAGGCCACGCTGGGAACCTTGGGCTTCTGGTTTCTCGAAGTCAGCTCGCTGCTGTTCGTGTACATGCTGTTCAACTTTTTCTTTTCAGGGCACATGTTTCCGATCGACATGCTGCCCGGCGTTTGGGGCGAGATCGTCGAGCACCTGCCGTTGAAGTATCTGGCCTACTTCCCCGCCGCCGTATTCCTGGGCAAGGTCCAGGGAGCGGAGCTGGTGCGCGAACTTTGGATCGAGTTCGGCTGGGTCGCCTTCTTCATCGTCGCCAGTCGCATGGCGCTGAACCGTGGATACCGGCGATACAGCGGGTATGGGGGGTAACAGTGCCGAAGGATGCGCAGCGCGCGCAATCGACGGTTCAAAGCCAAGAATGCTACGGCGCCGGCAACTCGATGACACTCTGCCGCACGAGTCCGTAGCCATTGACGGTCGTCTGGCCGACGCTCACGCCGACCGATCCTTCCAGCTCTTCGTCGCTGGGAAGTAACGCTTTGAGCTTTTCTAGCATTGCCGTGTCTTCGGGCGCGGCGGCCTGGTTGCCGGCGATCGCGCCGAGCGGAGAAACGGGGCTCGACCCGCTCAAAAGTCTCGCCAGCGTTTCCCTGGTGCCCTTCATCTCCTGGCCCGAGTCGGACAGATCGAATTCAAGGCCGGCCTCCGGCGCCAAGAGCGATTGGGCGCGCTCGATGAGCGAACCAGAACGTAACGACGCGGCGCCTGTCGGCGGGCTGCGCAACACGGCCAGTAGCGACTCGGTCACTTCCGAGCCGATGCCGAGGACCAGGTAACCTCGGCCGAGGAAGAATCCGGCCTCGATCGGATCTTGCTTCAAGCGAAAGCCGCTAAAGCCCTGTTCTTCGGCCTCCGACACGATTCCGTTGGTCTGCGGCGCGACGGTGCCGATAAGCTGCATCAGCCGCTTCCAAACTTGCTCGTCCTTGACTTGCCAGACAATTCCCGTGCGAGCGGTTGAGAGGCCCGAAAGCACCGCCGCAAGGGGGTTGAAGCCGGCCGCGGCGGCCGGCTCCGCCGGCTTCGACGGAAACGAAATCACCGTGTGCTGCTGACCCAACGACGACAAAAGGCCGGCGACGTCGGTTTGCAGGAAGGCCTGAACCTGCGTTTCAACCTGGTCGAACGATTGCTTGGCCTGATCGCCGCCGTGCGCCTTGGCCAGGTCCTTGATCTCAGAGTAGGCCTTTCCCAAATCGAGGTTGATGTGCTGGTACGAAAGCGCGCTGGCCGGCGCCCAATCGGGCGGCTCGGCGGGAACCGTCGGCTGATCCAAGAGCGTCAACAAACCGTGTCGCGGGGCGGGCGCGGAAATAAACGTCCCGGTTCGCAGCGCGGTGCCGTCGAGCACCATGCGGATCGCCGCCGCGCCCAGCGTATCGATGCCCAGGGCCTTCAACATCGCGGGCAATGTCGGATCGTTGATCGTTTCGGCCAGTTTCAACACTCGACCCAGGTCGCCGACGACTTCGAACAGCGGGGTGCCCGTCGGCAGGGCCGTGTCGAGCCCGGGCGCGGCGAGCATCGGCGGAGTCGTGTCGCCACTTTGGCCGGAGTGCGCTTCGAGAAAGCGGGCGAAAACGCCCGTCGCTTCTTCGACGCCGGAGAGCTCATCGAGATCGGGCTTTCCCGCCGCGGCGCCCTCGCCGGCCAAAGCCTGGGCGGAGATCGCAGGAAACGTGCCGCAAAGCAGCACGCGGTTTTCGATGCGGGTGAAGAACACGTTGGCGCGTCCGGTCTCGATTTTCTTGGCGTTCTTGAGCATCTCCTCGAGCTTCGCTTGCCGCTCTTGAATTTTCTCGGCGGTCAATTCCTCGTCGGGCTTGAAGTCGAGCTTGAACTCGTCCACGTCCGGAGTGAGCACGGGAATCGACAGGTGCGTTACCGCGTGGCCGGCCAGATCGAGATCGATGCGGCGAACGGGGTGCTCGTCGTCCTGCTGTTCTTCAACCGTCTTCTGCAGCGCCGTCACGAGCCGCTCGGCCAGGTCGCCTTTGGGCTCCAACCACCCGAGTGCGACCAATAGCGCCCCGTGTTCGGGCCGCGGCAAGACGACCAGGGCCATGCCCAGCTCTCCTTCGAGCAACTGCAAGTAGTCGTCGCCTTTGAGATCGATCTGGGCCAGGGCCTGGCTGATGAGCCCCTTGGCGTCCTGGGCGCCCTCTTGCCCCCGCGATTCTTGCCCTTGCACGTTGACGAGTTTCTCGATCCGCTCGGGCGATAGGAGCAACTTGCCGAGCCTGGTTTGCCGCCGCAGGGCATCGACGAATTCCGATCCCCCCGGAACGCGCACCAAGAGCATGGTTTCGTCGGGCACCAAGCGCCACGAGGGAGTTGGTTCCGCGGCCGAAGCGCCAACGCACGCCCAACTCCAGACCAACGGCAATACGAACAAACGGCGAAGGTTCACGTGAGTGTTTTCCTATTTCGAGGTGGAACGGACCGCCGGATTCGAATCGCTTGGCACCTCGGCTCCCGATCCGGTCCGGAAGGGTGGGGCCAGGTAAGTGGCGCCGTTCAAGGGCTGGGCCGCATCGTACAGGAAACTTTCACGATGCACCAGGAATTCAATCAGGTCGTTGGCTGGAATGCCAAATGCCAGGCCGGCGAACATGACGTGCCCCGCACAGACGATCCCAACCACCTCGCCGCGGGCGTTGAACATCGGTCCGCCGCTGTTGCCAGGGTTGATCGAAGCGTCGGTCTGGATCATGCGCAGGTGGCCCACCGTGCGGGTTGTCGAGCTGACGATCCCCTGGGTGACCGAACGCTCGAGGCCCAGCGGATTGCCCACGGCGAACACCAGGTCGCCGACGCGGAGATCGTCCTCGTTGTTGATCACCACGGGTTCAGGCAACTCGCCTTTGAGCTCCGTCAGGTCGAGCTGCAACAGCGCGATGTCGCGCATCGGCTGCAGGGCCAGCACCTTGACCTTCTTCAAGTCCTGCCGTTCGTAGCCTTGCTCGGAACGGCGGAAGAGCGTGACCTGTGGCTTGTTCTGCCCCTCGACCACGTGATAGTTCGTGACCAGGTGCCCCTGCTTGCTGATGACGAACCCGCTACCCAAGCCGCCCGAAGTTTTTACGACGACCACGGCGTCGCCATGGCGCTTGACCAGCTCGGGCACGTCGGCCGGTTCGAGCCGTCCGCTGCGGAAGATGCCGCGGTCTTGCTGCGGCCCCTTGGCGGCCTCCTCGTCGCGCTTGATGTCGAGCACGCGTCCCTTGGGCACGTGGAGCACGTCGTACCCCAGGTCGAGCACCACGCCTTCGGCGTTCTCGCGCAACAGCATGGCCGAAATCTTGGCGCCGCCAACCAGCGTGATCGTCACGCGGTCGTCGGCGCCTGCGGGGGCGACCAGGCCTAGCGCCAGTAGGGCGAACGTCGCAATTCGGTTCATCATGGTTTCTCCCGTGCCATGTAGATTAAGAGACGGTCGTGACAGAGCAATGCCAGGTCGCGGTACGCGTCGCCGTCGGCGTTCAACCCCAGCACGATCCGCGGTTCCGGCACCAGCGATCCTTCGACGCCGCCGTACGGATAGGTTTTGTCTTCGAACACCGGCCACGACAAAACGGGCTTGAGTCCCTCCTCGGTGCGGGCGAGCACCGTCAACTGGTGTCGATGGTCGTCGCACAGCACCACGTCGTCGATGCCGTCACCCGTGACGTCGGTGGTCAGCACGCGATGGATCGTGGCCTCTTTCACACCGCTGGGGCGCCCCACGCGGCTGTCGAGGCTGTCGATCAGTTTCAGCTCCCACGGTTGACCGCGGCTGAACCGCACGACGCGGTCTTTATCGACCAGCATCAGGCCCAAAAGCGGGTCGAAGACGACGCCCTCACCGCCGTGCAACCGGGTGCTTTCGGCCTCGCGGAGGATGCCCGCCGCGTCGGGCTTGAGCCGGTGCATAAAACCGCCCCCTTGTTCCAAGGCCCAGGCCTGGCCGTCGGCCAAGGGAACAAATGCCGCCATTCGCTGTCCTTCAGAGAGCATGACCTGGTCGACCGGCTGTAAGTCGTCGTCGAGCCATTGCAAAACGCCGTCGGTCAGCCGGGCCGGTTTGAGATCGGCGCCGCGAGCGTAGAGTCGGTATTCGCCCAGCTCCTTGGCCAGGTGTGCGGGCTCGCTCACCTGGGTGTTGCCGTCGCGAATGCGAGCCAGCTTCAGGCCCTTGGCATGTTGGTCTTTGAGCAGCATTGCTTGTCCGCCCAGCCACAGCACCTGCTCGACCTTAGGCCCCAACCCCTCGAACCGGATTCGTACCGGTTCCGGCTTGCCTTGCTCAAACGCGTACAAGTCAACATCGCCGCCGACACGCTGCGCCCACCAGGTTGTCGTGCCGGCACTTTCCAAGGCCAGAATCCGGCGCTCCTTGGTCTCGGGCGACTGCGGCATGGGCTTGGGATACGTCAGCCGTCCGGCTTCCCACTGGCTGGTGTACAGATCGGAGCCGTCCTTGGTCCACAGCAACAGCGTGCCCGGCTTCGCCTGCGGGGCCGCGATCGCGCGGACATTGCCGATCGTGGGGAAACTTTGCTCGACCTGCCATCCTCGGTCGCCCAGGGCCTGCACGCGCAGCCGCGGCTGGTCTTTCTCGACGACCACCAACGCCGGACGATCGCCGAGCGCCAGCCCGCACCACGTGGCCGCCATGCCGCCGGCCACCGGCAGCGATTCGCGCCGCCCCAGCTCCGCTTCGGCGCCGCGCGCGAGGGCATATCGCCGCAACAGCCCTTCTTGCGTGCCGCCCAAGAGCAACAACTCGGCTGGCTTGCTGGGCACGGCGAGCGCTTCGACCCCATGCACCGACTGGTCGAATAGCGGCTGCGCCGGCAGAAGCCGGCCGTCGCGCGCCTCGTACCAACGCAACGTCTGCCGCGCCAACGCCGTCCACTCCAGCAGATCGAGATCGCCGTCGCCGTCCATGTCGACCAGCCGCCAGGCGAAACGCCCGTGCTGTTCGCGCGGGCTAAGCCAGGTGGGTCGGCTACCCGCTTCTAATCGCAGCGTTTGAATTCCCTGATCGCAGCTCACCATGAGTTCGAGCTTGCCATCCGGAAGCGGACGCACCAAGAGCAAGGGCCGGCCGTTCGGAGCGCCGGGCAACAGGTCCCACGTCGTTAACTTGCGCCATTTATCGGGCACCTCGCGCTTGTAAGCCACGATCTTATTCGAGGGGCTGGTGAGCGCGATCAGTTCCGGCAGCCGGTCGCCGTCGAGATCCTGGATGGTCACGTCGAGCGGCAGCTCGTCGAGCGGCAGCTCCGACTTTTTCCATTCAGGCGCCAGCGGTAATTCGTTGGGACGATCGGGGTCGGCGGCAGCTGGCTTTTCGCGCTGGTCGGCCGGCAGCCAACGATACAGGTCGAGCCGCGAGAGCCGTGTGTTGACGACGATCAACTGGTCGCGCCCCTCGCCGAACAGGTCGGCGGCCAACATCCGCTGGGGCAGCCCCTCCTGATTGATGACCCGCATACCTTGCCAGCCGGCCAACGTGCCCGCCTCGGTGGGCGTAGATAGCGCAAGGAGCAGATAGACCCCAATCACGTTTTGCATTTGTCCCACTCCACCCGCCGTTAAGGTCCACCTCAAGCCCCCACTATATCCTAACGGTAGAGGTTTACAAAAGCTTTTGGGTTACGGACGGCAGGCGGGCCGAATTCGCCTGAATTCGGGTGGCGGAGGGATGGGGCTCCCGATTTTGCCGGTTTTCGCGTGGGCTTTGATATGTCGCATGGAGGCATCCAAATGGTGGAGCAGGATGTCAACCTGCCATGCAGCAATTCTCCATGCGGCCGAGAATGAAACATTCACGGTAGCTGGGGCAGAGCGCGGGCCGCTAAGACTTGGGCTTGTGGCGTCGAGGGTTATTCGTCTGATTGATAGCGGCGCGAAGTGTATCGCAGGCTGGAAACCTGGCCCCACGAAGCGCCGTAGCGGCCCGAGTTTCTAAAAAACTGGCCTATTTTGGCGTCGAAGAAGTGGCGTCGTCTTTGCTGAACAGCGCGAGACGCCAGCGCCTTTTTGGTGGAACGTCGATGTCGATCCGTGGTCCTTTACGGGCAAGGACTTCCGGTGATTTCGACGCATCGATCTGGTTCCTGGCCTTGAGGTCCTGATAGGCCAGGACTTCCTCATCGGTGATCCAGCCATCGCCATCGGCGTCGCAATCGGCGAGCTGGTCGTTGAAGTAGGCGTTGTCCGACAGTCTCGTGGAGTTGTAGTAGAACATCAGGAACGGGACACCCAGCACGCTGGTCGAATCGTTCCTGTGTCGGATCTTGGGGTCGGTCGCGGTGGTGTTGAAGTCGCGCTGGGCGCGCGACGATGTGAACCGCACGCTGCGCCGCGGCTCATCTTCGCGGACCACTCGCTCGCGCATGTGGAACACCAGGCAGCCGCTGGAGGAAACGAATAGCGATGCCGCCAAGACGAGTTGGGACCCGCGCACCAGCCACATGCCGCCGCCCTCCGCCGACGGACGAACCCGCAAGGCGACAAATCGCCCCCCGAATGCGTCACATCAAGGATTATCGGCATGAAGTCAGGGCCACGTTGATAGCATTCTCGCGGACGGAATACCCCTGCCCAAGCTCTGTGTGCGAAAAGGTCGTCTTGGACGTTTGCTCCGAAACCGTGCTTCTCGATGGCCTCAGTGGCCTTGGTGGCTAAACATTGTTATCCGTCCGAGTCGCACAGGGTTTTCCGATTGAGTTGAGGCTGCATTGCGAATTACGGAGAGGGTCGGATTCGGCATTCCACTTCCCAAACGCATACGCGGATGGTACGAAGGTTCAGCCATTTCGGTTTTTGATTTAGGACCTACCGACCCTGAGACTTTAGCCTTGAGCCTCGACCGCGCAACTGAGACCGCCGCAGCCGACTTGTTCGCGCTGACCGACCGCGAGCTTTGGCTGGTCACGGCGCAGGCCGGCTCGCGACGGGGAGGGTTGATCGCGACATTCGTCAGCCACGCCTCGCTCGCGCCGGAGCTGCCGCGCGTGCTGATGGCGGTCGCTTCGCAGCATTTTACCTGGGAGCTGATCGAAGCAAACGGGGCCTTCGGCCTGCACCTGATCGGCGAGGAGCAGCTCGACTGGGTCTGGCGGTTCGGCTTGCCATCGGGCCGCGACACCGACAAACTGGCCGGGCTCGCCATCGAAACGGCCGTCACCGGGAGCCCGCTCTTGCCCGGTGTTTTGGGATGGCTCGACTGTCGTGTCGAAGCGAAGCTCGACATGGGCGACCGTACGGCCTACCTGGCCGAGGTCGTCGCGGCGCGCAGCATTCGACGCGCAGCACCCTTGACGATGCAGCGGCTCATGCAGCTTGCTCCGGCCGAGAAGCGGCAAGAGTTGCGCGTGCTCAAGGATCACGACGCCGCGATCGACGCCGCCGCCATCCGAGCCTGGCGGTCGGGAAGGAGGTAAGGAAGGCGTTAGGCTTTAGGTTGGCAGGAACCCATTGCATTCCCTAACGCGTAGCGCCTCACCAGTGACCAATGACAACTGACCAATGACCAAGGACAAATGACAAATGACCAAGGACCAAGGACCAATCTGAATGAAACAGTCTGCCGGCACGCTCCTTTATCGCCGCGGCGAGGGCGGCCTTGAAGTCTTGCTGGTCCATCCGTCGGGCAATTACAATCGCCACAAACCGTGGAGCATTCCCAAGGGATTGCCCGACGAAGGCGAGGAGCTCGAAGCGGCGGCGCGCCGTGAGACGCTCGAAGAAGCGGGGGTGGAATGTGATGTGCTTGAAGCTCTTGGCTCGATCGACTACCGCAAGAGCGGCAAGCGCATCCATTGCTTCGCCGGCGCGGCGCCGGAGGGCGTGGCGCCGCGCTGCGCATCGTGGGAGGTCGATCGCGCCGAGTTCCTGTCGCTCGACGAAGCCCGCCGCGTGATCCATCCCGACCAGGCGCCGTTCCTCGATCGGCTGGTGGCGTTTCTCGGTGGGTGAGGAAAGTTGACTTCCCCCCCGCATCTGCTAGGTTCAATCGCCGAGCACCGCGGTCGTCGATTGACCGCGCTAGCGTCGTCAAGACCCCGCCCATGACCGATCGGACGGACATGATGCAGACGAGCCATTCTGGCATTCGTGACAACCATTTCTGCGGGACTGTTGCAGAGTACCTGATTCCCCGGTTGACGCCGGGGGCGAATCTTGCCGTCGTCTCCGCGTACTTCACGATTTACGCCTACGACGCGCTCAAGGAAGAGCTTGAGCGGATCGAACACATGGATTTCCTCTTCGGCGAGCCGAAATTTGTGAGATCCCTCGACCCAACCAAGACGGAGTCGAAAGAGTTCATCATCGGCACCGATGGATTAAAGCTTGCCAACACGCTTCAGCAAAAACGAGTGGCAAGAGAATGTGCCGAGTGGATTCGCCGGAAGGTCGATATCCGCTCGGTGAAGCAGACGAATTTTCTTCACGGAAAACTGTACCACGTTCGTGACGGCGAATCGGAAGCCGCGATTCTGGGGAGCTCCAACTTCACGCCGCGCGGCCTCGGCCTGCAAGCGAGCGGGAACAACATCGAGCTCAACCTGGCGGTCGAGAGTTCGGTCGACCGCGCCGAGTTAAAAGGATGGTTCGATCGCCTCTGGAACGATTCGGAGCTGGTGGCGGATGTGAAGGACGAGGTGTTGCTGTACCTCGCGCAGATCTACCGAAACCACGCCCCGGAATTTGTGTACTACAAGACGCTCTTTCATATCTTCGAGAAGTTCCTCGGCGACGCGCGCAAGACCGACGCCGATCTCGACAAGACCACCTTGTTTGACACCGAAGTTTGGAAATCGCTGTTCGACTTTCAGAAGGACGGCGTGAAAGGGATCATCAACAAGATCCTGACCCACAACGGCTGCATTCTGGCCGATAGCGTTGGTCTGGGCAAAACCTACGAGGCGCTTGCGACGATCAAGTTCTTCGAGCTGCGCAATGAGCGCGTGCTCGTGCTGTGCCCAAAGAAACTGCGTGAGAACTGGACGGTTTACCGTCTGAACGATGCCCTCAACCCGTTCGGCGCCGACCGGTTTCGGTACGACGTGTTGAGCCATACGGACCTTAGCCGCGAATCGGGTTACTCGGGCGACATCAAGCTCGAAACGCTGAACTGGGGCAATTACGATCTGGTGGTGATCGACGAATCGCACAACTTTCGCAACAACTCCCCTGGCAAACGGGACGAAACTGGCGAAATCGTGCGCCGAAGCCGCTATCAGCGACTGATGGAAGACATCATCGCGTCGGGTGTGCGCACCAAGGTGCTGCTGGTGTCGGCGACGCCCGTCAACAACGACCTCAGAGACATTCGAAATCAGATCTATTTCATCACCGCGGGGGCCGACGAGGCGTTCCGAGACTCCATCGGCATCCAGAGCCTCAAGGAAACGCTGAGGCAGGCGCAAGCGCAATTCACGATCTGGGCGAAGCAACCCGCGGCCAAACGAGACACTGGCGACCTGTTGGTTCGCCTCGGCTCCGACTTCTTCCAGTTGCTCGACGAGCTCACCATCGCCCGTGCGCGTAAACACGTCCAGAAATACTACGCCCATGAGCTGGAACGGCTGGGGGGATTTCCGCGGCGGCTGAAACCGCTGGCGCTCTTCCCGGACATCGACTTGAAGCGGAAGTTTCTCTCGTATGACAAGCTGAACCAGGAGATCCTGGGTTACAAGCTATCGCTCTTCAACCCCTGGAAGTACGTCTACCCCGAGTTTCGGCCGTTGTACCAGACCGCCGCGAAAGATCCGTTCACGCAGAAGGACCGCGAGGAATGGCTGATCGGCATGATGAAGGTGAATTTCCTCAAACGGCTTGAGAGTTCCGTCGAGGCCTTCGAGATTACGATGGGCAATACGATCGCCAAGATCGATTCGCTCGAGGACAAAATTCGGCGGTTCCAGGAAATGAAACGGGGTGACAGCGACTTGACGGGCGAGGATGTCGCGGTTGGCGACGCGGACGACGACGACCTCACCGAGGCACTTCAAGTCGGCGGCAAGTTCAAATACAAGTTGGAACACCTGCGGCTCGACGACTGGCTGCGCGAATTGAAAGACGACCGCGACCAACTACATCTCCTGTACCTCGCAGCGCGCGACGTGCCGCCAGAGCGGGACGCGAAGCTTGCCGAACTGAAGCGGTTGATCGCGGAAAAGGTCCGACAGCCGACGCAAAACCGCCGCGGCGAACCAAACAAGAAGCTGCTCGTGTTCACGGCCTTCGCCGACACGGCGGCTTACCTGTACGACAACCTCGCCTCTTGGGCGCAAGGCGAGCTTGGCGTTCACGCGGCGCTCGTGACGGGCTCGGGGACGAACCGCACGACCTACCAACCGGCGGGCTACGAAAGCCACACCGAGTTCAACCACATTCTGACCAATTTTTCGCCGCGCGCGAAACAGCGGGCCAAGGTGCCGAGCATGCCGCAAGACGGCGAAATCGACCTGCTGATCGCCACCGACTGCATTTCGGAAGGGCAAAACCTGCAGGACTGCGACTACCTGGTCAACTACGACATTCACTGGAACCCGGTGCGGATCATTCAACGGTTCGGGCGAATCGACCGCATTGGCAGCTTGAATTCGGCCGTCCAGTTGGTGAATTTCTGGCCGACGGCCCACTTGGACCAGTATATCAGCCTCAGGCACCGCGTCGAGGCAAGGATGGCGCTAGTCGACATTGCCGCGACGTTCGAAGACAACCTTTTGCGGACCGACGAGCTGCAGGAGCTCATCAAGGACGACCTCAAATACCGCGATCGGCAATTGTTGCAGCTCAAGGACGAGGTGCTCGACATTGAGGAACTGGGCGAGGCCGTTTCGCTGACCGAATTCACGCTCGACGACTTCCGCATCGACTTGCTGAAGTACCTCGAGGTCAATCGCACCCTGCTCGACGCCGCGAATTTTGGTATTTACACCGTCGTCCCGCCGCATGCCGGCGCCAAGATCGCCCCGGGCGTCATTTGGTGCCTTCGGCAATCGCGCCATTCGCCCAATCCGCCCAGCCGCACGACGGAACAGGTCAACCCGCTTGAGCCGTATTTCCTGGTCTACGTTCTCGACGACGGAAACGTGCGGTGCGGCTTTGCCCAGGCGAAGCAGATCCTCGGCATTTATCGGGAGCTATGCATCGGCAAGACGACGCCCTACGACGAGCTGTGCAATCTGTTCGACCGTGAGACGAGCGACGGCGAGAACATGGCGCTGTACGCTCAATTGCTTCAAAAGGCGGTCGAGTCGATCGCGGCCACGTTTCGCAAGCGCGTCGCTGCCGGCCTGCAGAGCGGGCGCGGTTTCGTGATCCCCAACCAGCAAGCGCAGGCAACGGAAACGAGCGAATTCGAACTGGTGACCTGGCTGGTAATCAAGAAGACTCCATGAAGCGGTCAAAACCAAAACTTCCCCTCAACGGCATGAGGACCGGCGCCGGCACCGTGAGCAACGAGCCGTCGTTTCGTGAGGTCGTCAGCCTCATCGAGGAAGCTCGCGGCAAAGCGTATCAAGCCGTCAATACGACGCTCATCGACCTCTACTGGGAGGTCGGCGAGTACATCAGCCGGAAACTCGAAACGGCCGCATGGGGCGACGGCGTTGTGGTTCAACTTGCCCAGTACATAGCCCGGCGTCACCCGGACATCAAGGGGTTCACGCGGGCCAATCTGTTTCGGATGCGGCAGTTCTTCGAGACGTACCGCCGCGACAAAAAAGTCGCACCGCTGGTGCGACAATTGCCTTGGTCGCACAATTTGATGATCTTGGGCCGGTGCAAGCGGGCTGAGGAACGTGAGTTTTACCTGCGCCTCGCCGTGCAGGAACGTTGGGGCAAGCGCGATCTCGAGCGCCAACTGAAAGGCGCCCTGTTTGAGCGGACGGTACTCTCGCCGCCGAAAGTCGCGGCGCTGTTGCGACAATTGCACCCCGCCGCGGAGACGATCTTCAAAGACAGCTACCTGCTCGATTTCCTCGACCTCCCCGACCCCCATTCCGAGGCCGATTTACAAGGCGCGCTGGTCGCGAATTTGAAGAGATTCCTGCTCGAACTTGGCCGCGATTTTTGCTTCGTCGGCGAGCAGTACCTCGTCCAGGTGGGCGGAAGGGACTTCCGGCTCGATCTGCTGTTCTATCATCGGTCGCTGCAGTGCCTGGTCGCCATCGATCTCAAGGTCGACCAGTTCGAGCCCGAGCACCTCGGCAAGCTTGAGTTCTACCTCGAAGCGCTCGACCGCGACGTGCGAAAGCCGCACGAGCGGCCTTCGATTGGCGTGCTGCTTTGCGCGACGAAGGACCACGAAGTCGTCGAGTACGCCCTAAGCCGGGCTGTCTCGCCGGCGCTCATTGCGGAGTACCAAACCGCTATGCCCGACAAGAAGCTGCTCCAGCGCAAGATGCACGAGTTTTATCAGCTCGCGCTGCCGGCCCCCGTCGATGGCAAGCCGAACACGTCAAGGGGTAAAGGCCGCAAGAAATGACCGATGTCGAAGTCAAACGCGGGATCGAACACGCGCTGAAGGCGTTTGCTGGCAGGCCGGTCGGCGAGGCGGCCATCGCGCTTTTCGAAGCCCTCGGCTACAAGAGCGAAAAAAGGCTCGCCCTGACGCCGAACACGGCCGAACAGTTCTTCGCCACGTTCCCACAGAATCGACAGTTCAACGCCAAGCAGGCGCTGGTGGACGAATGGCGAACGGTCGATTTCCTCTTTCAACTCACTGACGAAGAGGTCCATGCCGCGGCCGCCGGCAATCAGCGGTTGATGTTTGCGCCCCAAGGCCAATGGAACGGGACGGTGATCGAATCGTACTTGTTCTTGGCGATCACCTTGGCGAAATCGCAGTACACCCGAACCGAGTTGGCGAGCGTCACGCGGGCCGTGAATCGCTTGTTCCCAATGCCCGTGATGGTCCTGTTCCGGCATGGCGATACACTCACGCTCTCGGTCATCAACCGCCGGTTGCACAAGCGCGATGAATCAAAGGACGTGCTCGAGAAAGTGACGCTGATCAAGGATATTTCGATCGCCGCTCCGCACCGCGGCCACGTGGAAATCCTGTTCGATCTTACGTTTCAGGCTTTGCTGGAGAAGCATGCCTTCACGAACTGGGTGGCTCTCCACAACGCCTGGCAGAAAACCCTCGACAGCTCGGAGCTCAATAAGCGATTTTTCCAGGAAATCGCCAATTGGTATTTCTGGGCCCTGGAACACGTGCAATTCCCCAAAGACGCGCCGAAGGGGGACGATGGGCAGGACCACGTGAGCGTCATCCGCCTGATCACCCGTTTGATCTTCTGCTGGTTCGTCAAGGAGAAGGGGCTGATTCACGAAGGGCTGTTTGATGTGCGCAGGCTTGAGGAATCGCTGAAAGGTTTCGCTCCGGACGACGCGCGGAACAAGACGTCGGTGTTTTACCGCGCCGTCCTGCAGAATCTGTTCTTCGCCACGCTGAACACGGAAATGGACAAGCGCGCCTGGGCCAAGGACGAGCAAAATTTCATGGCGCACAGCGTCTACCGCTTCCGCGAGTGCTTCCACGAGCCGGAGGCCGTTCTGGCGCTGTTCAAGGCCATCCCGTTCCTCAACGGCGGCCTGTTCGAGTGCCTCGACAAGGACCTGGGCGAAGGGGCCAGGCCGCGCTATGTTCGGGTCGATGGTTTCTCGCGCCGGCCCACAGACCAGGCGGTCGTGCCCGACTTTTTGTTTTTCGGCGCAGAACGCGAAGCCGACCTGAGTGGCGCGTACGGCGAGGCGCGGTGTCGCCGTGCCAAAGTCCGAGGCCTGATCCATACCTTCGAGCGATACAAATTCACGGTCACGGAAAACACGCCGATCGAAGAGGAGGTCGCGCTCGACCCTGAGCTTTCGGGCAAGGTCTTCGAGAACCTGCTGGCCGCCTACAACCCGGAGACGGGCGACACGGCGCGGAAGCAAACCGGCTCGTTCTACACGCCGCGCGAGATCGTCGAATACATGGTCGACGAGTCGCTAATCGCGTACCTCACGGCAAAGCTGGGCGAGGGCGGCACGGAACCCGAACCGCGGCTGCGCCACCTGCTGGCATACAACGACGAACCGCACCAGTTCACGCCTTCTGAAGTCGACGCCCTGATCGGCGCCATCGACCACATGAAAACGCTCGACCCCGCCGTCGGCTCCGGTGCGTTCCCGATGGGAATTCTGCACAAACTCGTGTTTGTAATCGCCAAACTCGACCCAGCCAACGAACGTTGGCGGGAGGTGCAACGTCAGCGGGCGATCCGTGAGACCGAGGCCACGTTCAGGATCGGCGATAAGGACGAACGCGGGCGTCGGCTGGCGGATATCAACGAAGTTTTCGAGCAAAACTCCTCCGACTATGGCCGCAAGCTCTACCTGATCGAGAACTGCATCTACGGCGTCGACATCCAGCCGATCGCCGTGCAGATCGCCAAGATGCGGTTCTTCATTTCGCTGATCGTCGATCAAAAAGTCGATTGGAAGGGCGCCAACTTGGGGGTGCGCCCGCTCCCCAACCTGGAAACCAAGTTCGTCGCCGCCAACACGCTTGTCGGCCTGAAACGTCCCGGCAAGCAACAGCAACTGCTTCGCAACCACGAGATTGATGCCAAGGAAGCCGAGCTCCGCCGTGTCCGTGAACGGCACTTCCTGGCGCGCACGCTCGCCAACAAGCGCAAGTGCCGCGAGCAGGATGCCCAGCTTCGCGCCGAGATTCTGCAGCTCTTAAGAGCTGACGGTTGGGATGCGTTCACGGCCAGCAAAGTTGCCTCATGGGATCCCTACGACCAGAACGCAACGGCCAAGTTTCTTGACCCCGAATGGATGTTTGGTGTCACCTCAGGATTTGACGTGGTCCTCGCCAACCCGCCGTATATTGATTCCGAAGCGATGACACGGACGTGCCCGGAGCTCAGAGAGCTGATTCAACACGAGTACTCCATGACGCGGGGCAATTGGGACATCTATATCGCATTCTACGAGATTGCATTCAGGTTACTTGCCAGCCGCGGGGTCGTCTCCTTCATCACTCCAGACAAATGGATTTCAAAGCCGTTTGGCGACGAGCTCAGGATCCAAACGACGGATAAGATTTACTCAATTCTGAAAGCTGGTCGGAATGTCTTTGAAACAGTTCACGTCGATGCGATTGTATCGGTCTATGTTGATGTACGTTCTCCGGGTCTGCGGATTTACGATTACGATGACGGAGTAATGGTGTTGAAGCGACTCGTGGCAAAGGAAATGTTGAGCCCTCCGTTTGCATATGACTGGCTATTTTCCGACTATATTGAACTATTGACACGTCTTGAATCGCACAGTGCGCGCCTTTCCGACTTCGGGATCTGTGAAAATGCGTGTGCGACTTCGGACGCATACAAACTTCAGGAGTTCATCCAGGAAGGGGCAAAACGCGTCGGCAAGAAAAGATACCTTAGGATTATCAACACAGGGACTATCGGAAAATACGTTGGCAAGTGGGGGCAGCGTGAGATGGTTTACCTAGGAAACCGATACCTACGGCCAGTCGTCGAGAAGGCCCAGTTTCTCGAAGCCTTTCCGAATACGTACGGGACCAAGTCGGTTAAGCCAAAGCTGATTGTGAAGGGGTTGAACCTTCTTGATGCATGTTTGGATTCAGAAGGTGCAACAATTCCTGGGAAGTCGACGCTGATCGTTACCTCCACTTCCACCGCGCCAGATACACTTAAGCTGCTACTCGCCATTCTCAACAGTGCCGTTGCCTTTTTCTACCTCAGGGAGAAATATCCTGCGTCGAGCTACAACGAGGGCACAACGTTTACAAAGGAAATGATCAACAAGCTTCCCGTCCCCGATCTCACAGCCGAAGATCGGAAAGCGCTGGTGGAACTCGTGGACCGGATTATTGCAGAGAAGCTAGCAGACCCGACTGCTGCCGACACAACAGCGTTGGAGCGCGAGCTCGACAATCGGATCTGTCGCTCGTACCACCTCACGCCAGACGAAATTCAGAGGGGGAAGCTGAAATGAGTCAGGAACGCCAAACAAACCGATTGGAGCTTCCGTTTGAACGCGAACCCTGAGCACGAGGTGGAGGTTCCCGACGAGTTGCGCGCGCACAGGGCCGCGTTGCAAAACGGTGAGAAGCCTCGCGCCAAGGTCCGCGAGCTGCTGGCGTGGTTCGGGGCGGCGCGGCGGGGCTTCAACGTCGTGCGGCGTGTGCGCGCGGCGCTCGACGCGGTCGATCTAGTCACCTGGCCCGACTTCGAGGGCGAATACATCGACCAGGAAGTGTTTTTCATGAACAAGGCGTCGTTTCAGCCGCCAACGCCGGTCGCGCCTACGCCCGCGACCAACGGCGCCGCGCCGCCGTTAGCCGCCACGGCGGTCGTGCCTTCGCACCGGTTGGGGCGGTTGAAGGCGGCCAACCGCAAGCCGGTTTCGGTCACGCCGAGCGAGCGGCTCGAAGTGGCGACCACGCTGATGCTGACGCACGATTTTTCGCAGCTCCCAGTGATGCAGGGCGAGCGCACGGTCAAGGGGATCATCAGTTGGAAATCGATTGGAAGCAAGCTCGCTCTTGGGAGAGCCTGCCCGATCGTGCAGGACTGCATGGAGCAGCACCACGAGCTGCGCGACGACGCCTCGCTCTTCGACGCGATCGGAATTATCGCGGCACACGATTGCGTGCTCGTCCGCGACCGTGAGAACAAGGTCACAGGCCTGGTCACCGGTGCCGACATCAGCGAACAATTCCACGTGTTGGCCGAGCCATTCCTATTGCTGGGCGACATCGAGAACCGCATCCGAGCGTTGATCCTCCCGCGGTTCTCGACCGACGAGCTACGCGCCGTGAGGCTTGCCTCGGACGGCGGGCGTGTCGTCGACGGCGTGTCGGACCTGACGTTCGGCGAATACGTCCGGCTACTGGAGAACGAGGAGCGGTGGAACAAGCTCCAGCTTCGGATCGACCGCTCAAAGTTCGTGGAACAGCTTGGTCGAATCCGCGAGATCCGCAACGATGTGATGCACTTTGACCCGGATGGGATCGATGAGGACGAGCTTCGCGAGCTGCGCAGCTTCAGCAACTTCCTGGATCAGCTTGAGAAGCTGACCAGCTAGCGCGCTTCGACAATAGAAAAAAGCCGGCGGATATCTGGTCTCGCCCGGAAGAATCTTGGCGAGCACACGGAGCTGAGGCCGAGTTTTGTCCGCCAAACATCGAGACTTTCACCGGCAACATAGCCAAAATGACGATTCACGCTCAGGCTATCTTTCGGGGTCGCTTAGGCTGCAATTCGGGTTCCGTACCCAATGCTCCATGTGAGCTTCGTGCGAACCACCTGCTTGGTGGGGACCAACCTCATTTCCGCATTCCGTGCACCGGAGGTCGGGCGTATTGCCCGCGCCCGCCGCGCTTTTGATCCGCAACGCTTCATCAACGCTGATTTCCTGCCCATTGTAAACACAACTAGTGGACCTTGGCATGTCTCACCTCGTCTGGCCAAACTGGGATGCGTGGGGCTGATATTTTATCGTGCGTCGGTCGTTGGTTCCATCTCCCATCCGAAAAAATCCGAAAGCGATTCTAAACCATTCCTCCCATTTGTATTTGAGGTGCGAAATGCTGCGAATTACCTCTGACGATCTCTTGGCGTACGCCATTCGCCTCAACGGCACCCAACTTCAAACGCTGTACAACGGCAGACCGTTCAAGGTCGATTTCCGCAGCGAAACAATCGTTTTTACGCCGCAATCTACGGGCAAGCCTCGACCACATGAGCGAAAGTACCTTGATCGAGTCTGCAAGGCGTTCAACAAGACAAATTCGCTCAAGCCGGCCGATTATCGGGACGGCACCTACAACGCTTCATATACGCTGACCCTAATCGCCAAGTATCTTGGCGCGATTGCCGGCGGTGAGGTGTCGCCTGCTGGCGGCCGCCCGCTCAAAAATCTTCCTAATGAATGATCGCCACAATCCGCTCGGCCATCGGGATAACGTTGGAAGCCGATTCAACGGCGCCGTCGCGCGCGCCACGCCAAAATCCAATGCGGCATCGAACGCTCATCCGGCGGAACGTCGATCGGCGGCACTCCAAAGTGAATAATCCTGTGACCGCCGGATGTAGAAGGCAGAGAGGTATTCGCGCTGACTTTTGCGGGCGTACCAGGCGAAATCCAAGGCGTCGGCGCGGTCGCGCGAATCGACGCCGAGCATGTCTCGCGAACCGGCCCTCGTGCCGCACGTACTCGTGCCCTACTACGCAGCAACGTCCCCCGTGAGGATTGCCGTGCGAACAGAATCCTTGAAATCGCTTGCTGAGGTAAAGCAGCGGAACCCAGCTCCGCTGGCCAGGGCCAGCGTGTCAGCGCTCTCATTGAGTAACACCGCGACTGGTTCGCTCAACTCCTCTTGAACGCCGGCGGGCCACGCCAGGTCGAAGACGGCCTTTTGCTCGCCAGGTCGGAAAAGTCGTAGCCCTCATTGCCGCGCCCTTTTCGAACGAATTGTTGCAAGAATGCGCTAAAACAGAAGGCCACGATCGCGGCCATTATCGGTTGTTCGTGGTTGGTGTCAAAGGGCCGTGATTACGTGTTGCGGTCGGCGGGGTGACCGCGCGCGATCCGTTGGTGTCACCCCGTTGGGGTGAAGAAATTGTTGTTGGGGCGTTTCCCCAGGGCGATGCCCTGGGCTGTGGAATATGACCCCCTTGGGGTCGGCGACGGCGATGCCGTCGCGTCGTTCGCGCCGGTGGATGCCACCGCCGGTTCCGTCGGTAACGCGCGACGTGCGATGTTCGGCGCAGACCTACCCGACGGCATTGAAGCGCCGCATCGTGGTCACCACCGCGCGTCGCCGCGGTTCGCAATGCCGGTTCGTCGCCATCGGACCGTGCCGATTCAACGCAATCGCGCCGCGCTCGTCATTGCCGTCACGCCGCGTTGCCGCATCCAGCCCCGAAGGGGCACGATTCCACAGCGAAGGGCGTAGCCCTGGTGGCAAATCACGAGCCGTTCCCCATTTGTCGCCAGCCCTGAAAGGGCGTTACCGCAAACCGCGTGCGACGATCCATTGCCGACGACCGCCGTGCCACGCATTGTCGGACACCGCAATCCGCATTGGAAAGGCGGGTGTCACCCCGCTGGGGTGAATCAAATGTTGGCGGTGCGTTTCCCCAGGGCGATGCCCTCGTTGTTCTACACAAGTCGCGAGAGACATATCGCCCCGTTCACGGGGCCTTCCGCGAAGCGGTCGTAGACCCGGCATTCATGCCGGGGAAAACAGGAGCGGATTATTGTATATTTAGCCCCGTTTACGGGGCTTACCAATCGTCCGGCTTAAGCCATTCCGGACGCCCCGTGAACGGGGCTGGAAGCGAATTAAGTTGCGCGGTTTGCGAACCCGGCGTAAACGCCGGGCCGAATACGGCTGCGCCGAAGCCCCGTGAACGGGGCATGACAGCATCCAGTGGCGCCAAACATATGTAGAACAACGAGGGCGATGCTCTGGGCTGTGGAATATGACCCCCTTGGGGTCGGCGACGGCGATGCCGTCGCGTCATATGGGCGCCGGCGGGAGCCCCCGCCGGTTCCGTCGGTAACGCGCGACGTGCCAATTTCGGCGCAGACCTACCCGACGTCATTGACGCGCCGCATCGTGGTCACCACCGCGAGTTGCTGCGGTTCGCAATGCCGGTTCGTCGCCATCGGACCGTGCCGATTCAACGCAATCGCGCCGCGCTCGTCATTGCCATCACGCTGCGACGCGGCGTCCAGCCCCGAAGGGGCACGATTCCACAGCGAAGGGCGCAGCCCTGGAAACGGACACCGGCCCCAATTACCCCGTCGTCAGCCCTGAAAGGGCGTTACCACGAACCGCGTGCGACGATCCATTGCCGACGACCGCCGTGCCACGTTTTTTCGGCCACCGCCGGCCGTGTGGCGCCGCCTGGTGTCACCCCGTTGGGGTGAAGAAATTGTTGTTGGGGCGTTTCCCCAGGGCGATGCCCTCGTTGTTCTACACAAGTCGCGAGAGACATATCGCCCCGTTCACGGGGCCTTCCGCGAAGCGGTCGTAGACCCGGCATTCATGCCGCGGAAAACAGGAGCGGATTATTGTATATTTAGCCCCGTTCACGGGGCTTACCAATCGTCCGGCTTAAGCCATTCCGGAAGCCCCGTGAACGGGGCTGGAAGAGAATTAAGTTGCGCGGTTTGCGAACCCGGCGTAAACGCCGGGCCGAATACGGCTGCGCCGAAGCCCCGTGAACGGGGCATGACAGCATCCAGTGGCGCCAAACATGTGTAGAACAACGAGGGCGTTGCCTGAGCTGTGGAATATGACCCCGTTGGGGTCGGCGACGGCGGGGCTGTCGCGTCGTATGGGCGCCGGCGGGAGCCCCCGCCGGTTCCGTCGGTAACGCGCGACGTGGCATGTTCGGCGCAGACCTACCCGACGTCATTGACGCGCCGCATCGTGGTCACCACCGCGCGTTGCCGCGGTTCGTAATGCCGGTTCGTCGCCATCGGACCTTGCCGATTCAACGCAATCGCGCCGCGCTCGTCATTGCCGTCACGCCGCGTTGCTGCATCCAGCCCCGAAGGGGCACGATTCCACAGCGAACGGCGTAGCCCTGGTGGCAAATCACGATCCATTCCCCATTTGTCGTCAGCCCTGAAAGGGCTTTACCAGGATGCGCCATCGTCGTCGTCCACGCGCCACGATGTCGCGTTCGTGATTGCGAATTATCGACGCCGCGTTTTCAATCGTGCGTCGCCAAGTGGCATAAGATCAAACGAATGGCGCAAAAAACCCCGCCCAAGGGCTTTCGCAATGTTGAGCGGGGGGCAGATGTAGGTCAATGATCGACCTCAATTGCCACCACTCCGGTCGTCCGTGTCGCCTCGCTGGCTGCCAAAGGCAGCCAGCGAGGCGACACGGACGAAACCAGGTAAGTTTTTAGGGGATGCGAGTCTAGATTGCCAGCGTGAATCTCCACGGGGCGAGCCCGTGGCCTCTTACGAAAACGCGGCGCCGCGCCAAGAAATCGACCGCCGTTTGTCGGCGCGGTTGGCACGTCGGCGTCGTGTTGGTGCCGACCTCGAAACACCATTCAACAGGGGGCTGACGCCGGGGCGCCCACCGACCCGCTTCGCGGGTACCCCGGGGTCGGCTCGCCACGTCGATCGCCGAACTCTGGAATCACCAAATCAGCTTGTGTCGGATGTGAACGAGGGAAAGGTAGTCGCGGTACATAAAGTGAGCGTACCAGGCCAAGGCCAAGGCGTCGGCGCGGTCGGGCGATCGGCCGCCAAGCAACTCGCGAACCGATGGCTCGTGCTCGCCGTGGTCGCCACCCCCACGCGATCTGCTCTTGGGGGGCAGCCGCAAACGGCCTTCGCCATCGTAACACTTGGGCAGCACCGCCAACTCCTCGCGCAAGAGCCCCTCGTCGGGCGGTAACGCCAGGCAATGCTGCTTGCGCGTCCACTGTGCGGCGGGCACTTCGAGCATCCGCCGCACACGGGGTTTAGGCTCCAGCGCCTTACGCAGCTCGCCGTACAGCTCGGCGCGGCGGTTGAGGTAGACCGCCGGAATGCGCGATTTCGCGCCGAATTCCACCAGCCTCAGCTCCACGCCATAGCGGGACCGTAAACCGTCGACGATCTGCTGGCCGCCGCCCCCGGCGTCGAACGCCACGCCGCCCGCCCGGATGTCGTAGCGGCGCATGAGCCGGACCGTAATGTTGGCGATGACACTGGTGTCGGGCGTACGCTTGGCCACGATTTCGCGCACGCCGTACCGGCCCAGCACCACCCACACCGTCTCATCGGCGCCCCCCGAGGCCACGTCGACACCCATTGCGAAAAAGCGGTCGAAGCGGCGCGTGCGCGGCGGGTCGGCCGGCCGCTCGCGCAGCAGCCGCCCCAGTTGCTGGGCGATGTCGAGCCACTCGCCGGGAAACAACCGCTCGTCGGCTTCGTCGGGGAACAAACCCATGAGCCGCGTGCGCACCTTGTCGGGCGGCCAGTTGACTTCGTGCGCGAGGTAGTCGGAATACGAAAGGATTCCCGGCGTGACTATCGGCGCCGGGCCCGCGCGCCCCAGCTCGATGTGCGCGCGGGCGTACTCGACGTTGGGCGAGCGCTCGCCCGAGACGTGGATCACCTTGCGGTAAAGGGCGGCTGAGCCGTCGGGGTGCTGCTGGTCGCCGGCGCGGCACTTATCGTAAAAGATGCCCGTGCTGCGCAAAGGGTTGCCGATTGCCAGAATACGATGGGCCTGGCTGGTGGCGGCTTCGTAGAACTCTCGTTCGAGCGAGCTGGCCTCTTCGAAGACGAACAAGACGGTGCCAATGCCGTCTTGCATGGGCGCGAGGTGGTGCCCCTGGAACGACTCGACCTTGGCGGCGACCTGGCCGACGAGATAGAACTTTCGCTGCGGTCCGCGCCGGCGCCCCTGGCTGGGGAGCCAGATGCGGAGGTGGGAGCATTTGAAGCCGAAGCTGAAGGGTTCGCCGTCGAGCACGGCTGTGCGAAGGAGGTGGTCGATCTCGCCCCAAAGGACCGTGTTGAGCTGTTCCTCGGTGGCGCTGGAGGTGACAACCTTGGCCTGGCGGGTGGCGAACCACCAGAGGGCGGTGAGCGCGGCGATGAAGGTTTTGCCCATCTTGTTGGCGGAATGGACCCAGGTCTCGTTGTTGTGGACGACCGACGTGAGGATCTCGACCTGGTAAGGGGCGAGCTTGATGTGCGGCCAGAACTTTTCGACGAACCCCAAGGGGTCGGTCTTAAAGTCGTTCCAGATGAGTTCGAGTTTTTTGAGGTTTTGGCTGGGTTTGCGGTCGGGGGTGTCAGGCATGGGATTTTGGAATTTGGGTTTTGGGACTTGGGTTTTGGGTTTACGAAGGTTCGAGACTGTCGCCTTGCTCGCCGGGTGGCGCCTGTGAGCTGTTGCCCGTCTCCTCCATCAGATCTGTCACGTGCTGGGGGCCGTGGCGGGCGAGCTCGACGGCGATGTCGATGACGTTCGAGCGTTTGAAAGGGGGCGGCAAGGCCGCAGCTTCGGGCGCGGGCGAGCGGTGCAAGCGCACGAGCAGGTCGGTCAAGGTGAGCGTGCGTCCCTCGGCGTCGGTGGCCGCGAGCTTTCGCGGCGCGTCGAGGCCCAGGATCGCGCGGCGAGAACGGATGCAGTCGTGGACCACTTGCAGGAAGCGCGGGTTGCCGAACTGGTTTTTCACCGTCTTACGGGTCTTCTTCGCGTCGTCGCCCACGACGACGGCCGATTGGGCCGGCTTGCGTGAACTTTCCCAGGCGGCCCAGGCCTCGCGCTCCAATTGCTCGATCTTCTTCAACTCCTCGGCCTGCGCCTGGGCGAAATCGATGAGCGCCTCTTTCCGCCAGCGGCGGCGGATGGTTTTGAGATCGAGGGAGATCGTTTTTTGCGCGACGCCGAGATGGTCGGCGATCGCCTGCTGCGACCATCCGCGCAAGCACAGTTCCGACACTTGCCGCTGGCGATGGAGGATGATGAGTTGTTCGGCGGATTTAGTCATTGGTCAGTTGTCAGTTGTCAGTTGTCATCGGTTTCGTGCCTTTCCGGGGCATTCCTCTTTTAGGTTTCCTCCTTCTGCATGCAGGCGGATTACAATTCTGACGCTGGGCGGTACGGCCGGTGAGCTTTTCCCATTGGTGGATGATCGCATCGCAGGCCGAGGCGCTGCGCTCGAAGACGCAGGCGTGGCGCTCGATTTGCTCGGCGGCGATGAGGAACTCGATCAGGTGCTCGAGGTTGTCGTGCCGGCTGGCGTCGCCACAGTGCAGGCGGTGCTCGCCCAATAGCCACACGTCGCCGGGCTGCGTCGCGTTTTCGTCGCGCGGCTTCTTCCGGCTTTTTCGCTGGCCGGTCTTGTCAATGGGCTCCTGCGAGATGGGCTCCTGTTCCTGTTCTCCGCCAAGCAACTTGCTGAGATCGGTTTCGCTGAAGCCCAACAGGCTGCCGTCGAACTGCGCTTCGGTCAAGGCGGCCACTTCGGTGGCGAGCACTTCGAAGTCCCAGTCGGCCAGCTCGCCCGTCTTGTTGTCGGCGATACGGTAGGCCCGGATCTGGTCGGGCGTGAGGTCGCCGGCGACGACGACGGGCACGCGGTCGAGGTCGAGGCTCAGGGCGGCCTTGTGGCGTGTGTGGCCGGCGATGATCACCCATTCACGGTCGACGACGATCGGCTGCTGGAAACCAAACTCGCGGATACTTGCCGCGACGGCGGCCACGGCCGAGTCGTTGAGCCGAGGGTTCTGGTCGTAAGGGATGATGTTGGCGGGGTTCTTCCAAACGATTTCCATGGTTCGCTCCTTTTTCGGGTTGCTACGCCGGATGACGCCTAATTCTGCAACCTACACGGCATCTGGCTTGGAACGTGCGCGGAACTCCAGGCAAGGTTTCACGCAAAGGCGCAGCGGCACTGAGGCAGCGGCGCGGGAGACCTTGCTTGCGCTGCGGGTTTGGGTCGACACGGGTTGGTGTCGAGCCAGGGTGCTTGTGCAGTTTATGCGGTATCTGGCTTGGAACGTGCACGGTAATTCCACCGCGGCGTGGAAGCTGTCGTGCCGCCGGCTTGCCCGGTGGTCCATGACGTTGGCGGCTAACAAGAATGCGCCGCGCCTTCCACCTGCCTTGTTCCGCCGTCCCGCTCGCTGCCAAGGCCGCGAGCGGGACGGCGGTCTTTGTGGAATGCAAATAAGGACAGGAGTGGCGAGCTGCTTTTAGCGGCGAGCGCGAGACTCCATCGGGCAAGCCGATGGCATCTTTTTCGATCCTCGACGCAAACCCTGTTCCCGCACTCGCGTCAAATGACGACGCGCTTGACATATACAATTGTTCATGTACTCTATGGGGAAGAAAACGAAGACAAAACCTTGCGGAGGGCCA
>Ga0265331_10000527_pt1 | contig 35289 bp, 35 predicted proteins | sample 41923metaG_FD_202088 | JGI IMG/M metagenome (GOLD analysis project Ga0265331, IMG submission 202088) | Rhizosphere microbial communities from Carex aquatilis grown in University of Washington, Seatle, WA, United States - 4-19-23 metaG | ecosystem: Host-associated > Plants > Roots > Rhizosphere... | reverse complement strand
GTCAGCAACGCACCCGATCGGGCCATCGGCCCTCCTTGGGCGCTGCTGTTTCTCCTTATCTCTCATCTCAGAAAATTCAACTACCTTCTTTTCAAGACCCTGTATTAGGTTATGCAACAGCTTCTAAGCATGATCGTCACCGCTTGAGGGTGAGCGTGGTGCATGGCGGTGACGACTGTAAATCCATCGCCGGCATTCGGCATGTGCAGGTCGGAGATCAGCACGTCGAATTTTTCAGTAACAATATATTTCAGCGCTTCGTTGACGGAGGCAGCCGCCACCACCTCAAACCCCTGACTTACCAAACCTAACTGGATCACCTCTCGAAAGTCGTCAGTGTCGTCCACGAAAAGGATTCGCGTTTTCTTGGTATTGTTTTTGTCATCGTTGTTGATACTTTGTGGTTCCATTGCTTCTCCTTCCGAATTGATTACTGCAATTTTGCCGCTTTACCCAATTTGAATGACTGGCGATTTAGCGTCCTCTTACGGGACCGCGCATGGCCGCAAATTAAGAACAAAAATACTAAATTGACTTGTCCGGAGAGGGATTCCTACGAAAGGGATGAGAGTAAATTACCGCCGGGGGAGCGATTCCCAAGAACAACTCAACCAGCTTGAGACAAGACAGGAACGTAAGTGGCCTGTGTCGTTTATAGTCACTATCTATGCCTCTGTCAAGAATTTATTATATATTTGATGTTATTCAACCGACGGACGCCATCAACGCGATTCAGAACGCCCCTGGAGGCAACAGGTGTCGAGAAATTCGAGTGTAGCAGGCTGACCCTCCGGTACAATTTCGATTCACGGGCCGACGAACGCGCTAGGCGAACTCCAGCGAAGCCTCTACCATTACCTACGTGACCAACCAGAGCGTTCATCGCCGCGTCTTCACGTCCACAGGGATCGTGATGGCCGGCATCCTGGCCAGCCGGCTGCTCGGATTCTTTCGCGAGTGGGCCGTGGCGCATCAGGTGGGCTCGAACGCGATGACCGACGCGTACTACGCCGCGTTCACCTTGCCCGATTTCCTGAACTATCTGGTGGCCGGAGCTTCGCTGAGCGCGACGTTTATTCCTGTATTCGCCAAATATTCCGCCGAGGGCCGCGAGGACGAGGCCTGGCACGTTTTCTCGACGGTGATGACGTTCATGGGCGCACTGCTGGCGGGACTGATCGTGCTCGGCGAAATCTTCGCGCCGCAACTGGCTCACGCCATCGCTCCTGGATTCGCTCCGGCGGAGCGTGAGCGGCTGATTTTTCTCACGCGCCTGATGCTTCCGGCGCAGTTTTTCTTCTACCAGGGGAGCATCCTCAGCGCCGTGCAGTACGCCAAGGGGCGCTTCGTGATTCCCTCCCTCGCGCCAGTCGTTTACAACGTGATGATCGTCATCGGCGGCCTCACGTTTGCGTCGCGCTTTGGCATGACGGGATTTGCGCTCGGCGTTCTCGCAGGGGCGCTCCTTGGAAATTTTCTACTGCAGGTCTATGGCGCATACTCGGTGGGAGCGTTGTATCGTCCCAACCTGAATCTGCGCCATCCGGGATTCATCCTCTTTTTGAAACTCTCTATACCGATCATGCTGGCGCTGTCACTCGTCTTCACGGACGACTGGATTATTCGTTGGTTCGGCTCTTACCTGCAGCCGGCTTCGATCACGTGGCTCAGCTACGGCAAGACGCTCATGCGCGTGCCGCTCGGCGTTGTGGGACAAGGCGTGGGAGTGGCCTCATTTCCATTTCTCGCTCAACTGTATTCCGAGGGAAAAATCGACGAAGTGAACCGCCTGCTGAACTCGACGATGAAGTGGATGATCGCACTTCTGGTTCCGATTTCGGCGCTGACCATCGCGCAAAGCTCGCCGGTGGCTTATCTGGTCTTTTCGCACACGCGTCTGCGCGGGCCGGATTTCGATGCCACAGCATCTACGCTGGTGCTTTTTTCACTGGGCATGTTTGCTTGGGGTGCACAAAACATCTTGGCACGCGGTTTCTATGCCACTCGAAACACGCTCACACCAGCCATTGTCGGCACTCTTCTGGCTTTCGCGAATCTTCCGGTGTACTGGCTGCTTGTGCGCAGCCACCAGCATCTTGGCTTGGCGTTCGCCAGCTCGCTGGGGATCACAGCATATACGGTAGTGCTCTTTGTTTTGTTGAATCGAAGAACGCACAATCGCGAGGCGGGCGCAATTACGCTGTTTTTTTTGAAGGTGTGCGGGGCTTCTGCAGCAGTCGCGTGGGTCTGCCATCGGTTGCAGATTTTCCTGGAACCTCACTTCGCATGGCACACGATACCGGGAGCGTTCACGTTGCTGGTTATCGTGACATCCGTGGGAATTGCTCTCCTGTTCGTCGCAGCAAAATTGCTGGGGATAAACGAGTTCGATGAACTTATAGCCCGAGCCTGGAAGAAAGTCCCAGTCGAAAAAGCGGGGATTGTCCCTTAGGATTTAGTGGGACAGACTTCAGTCTGTCCGCTTTTGGTCTTGTTCGGGGTTAACTGGAATCTGAACCGGACAGGTTGAAACCTATCCTACTAATGCGCCGCGCACATGATTCACCAGCGATTCGTGGGTGAACGGCTTTTGCAGCAGGCGAAGCCTCTTCCCGCGGAGTCCATGATTTCCGATGGCATCATCCGTATAACCGGACATGTATAAAATTCTGATCCGGGGGAAACGTTCTACGACTTGCTCGGCCAACTCGCGGCCGGTCATGCCGGGCATCACCACGTCGGTCAAAAGTACGTCCACCGGATCGAGATGTTCCGCCACGATCTGCAAAGCATCCGCACCCGAGGGGGCGGTCAGGACTTTATATCCGGTATCGCGGAGAACTTCCGCGGCCATCCTGCGCAGCGCCGGATCGTCTTCGACGACCAGAATCGTTTCACCGCCGGAGCGAAAATTAAACGCCTCCTGCATCTGCGCTTTCCCGTTCGGAGGCGGTGGGACGATCGGCAAAAGGGTATGGAAGGCGCTCCCGCAACCGAGTTTGCTTTCAGCCCAGATATATCCGCCACTCTGTTTTACGATGCCGTAAACCGTGGCCAGACCAAGGCCTGTGCCTTTTCCTTTTTCTTTCGTTGTAAAAAACGGCTCGAAGATGCGAGCGCGTGTTTTACTGTCCATGCCATGTCCGGAATCCCGGACAATAATCGCCGCGTATCCACCGGGAGGGAGAAAAGACTGCGGTTTGGCCGAGCCTTTCGCGATCGAAATATTTGTCGTTTCTATGCTTAATCGGCCGCCCTGCGGCATAGCGTCGCGGGCATTCCCCGCGAGATTCAAAATAATCTGCTGTAGCTGTCCGCGATCCACCTTCACGTACCCAAGATTGGGTTCGAGCAGCAGGTCGAGAGCGACATCCTCTCCCAGCACGCGGCGCAAAATTCCATCCATGTCTTCCAGGACGGGATTGAATTGCAGAACCGTCGGTTCCAGCAATTGGTTCCGGCTATACGCCAGAAGCTGGCTGGTAAGCCAAGCCCCGCGCTCGGCTGCCTGGCGAATCTCGTCAATGCGCACGCGCCGTTTCGCCGGCGTCTCATTGCGATTCAGCAGGAACTCGCTGTTCCCCAGAATGACGGTCAGGAGATTATTGAAGTCATGCGCGATGCCGCCGGCGAGCTGGCCGATCGCCTCCATCCTGCTGACTTGCCGCGCGGCGCGGACCGCTGCGGAGGGACTCCTGTTGGCCTGCTTCCCATCGCCCATTGGCCCCACAGCTTTGGGGCCTTTCTGATTTCCGCCGTCTTTGCTGCTCGTAATGTGCCTACGGGACAGTGAAGTGTTGTGGGACACAATTACCTCGTCAGGATTTTAGTTTGAAACGATTCGCGGAAAGGGGGGACTTGCGCATCTGGAACAGAAGTGCGAATGCGCCAGCGTTGAAGAATTTAAGCTGCGACGGAGGCGGTGTCAATATGAAACTGTGGGGGGATTTATATATTTAACTCCCCGGCAATTTTTTCAAACTGAGGTTTTCACTGGCTTGCGTTTCTTTTTCTTGTCGATCAGTGCGGCAGCTTCAATTCTCAGGATATGTACGGCGGACAGTCCGCCGGAAGTCGTTTCGCAGTCGATGCCAGACTTTGCCTCGCAAAAAGGGCAGACGATGCTAACGGGGCTGGTGGTCAGCTCATCAGGTATTTTAATTTTTGGTTTGGCCATAAACTGAGAATGGCACACGCCTTGGGAAATAGATAGCTAAAGCGTTTCAACTGGCGCCACTCGGTTGTCAACAAGTTACGTAAACAGTCCTCAAACTCACACACAATTCCCGCTCAAACGGCAAACACGGAGGAAACCAGCTTGCCGACTTCCTTTACGTTTTCCTCCAGAGCAAATGCAAACCGCGCCAGGTCCCGCTCGGTCAGTTTCGGGAACTGCATCACCAGATACATCCAGCCGGGCTCATCGGTAAAATCCGTTTGTCCCAGTTCAAAATAGCCGTAGCCCAGATCGTTCGCGTGGCAAAGCAGATCGCTGAGGTGGACCATGGCGACCAGAGGTCCGCCGCGTTCGGAGTCGCCGATCTTATGATGTAGCTCGATGACTTCCATTAAATCATGCGGAATCTTCCAGGATTCAGCCAGAATGCGTCCTGAGTCGCTATGCGTAAAACCCAAAGTGGCCTGTTCGGCTTCGTCCAGGGGGATATGTTCGCGCGCAGCTTTTTCATATGTCACGCGAAATTCACTGTGCAGGATCATGGAGTTTACAAGGATTCCGATGTCGTGCAACAAACCCGCCAGATAGGCCTTTTCCGGATCAGGATATCCCGCAAGTTCGGCAAACTTACGGCAGAGCAAAGCGCATCCCAGGGAATGCCGCCAGAATACAGACGGCTCGACAATCCAGCGCCGCGAGGGAATCACCTGGGAGAGAGAATTGGAGAACAACATTTCACGAACCCGCGAAATACCCAAGCTGAGTACCGCAGTGCGAACCGATTCCACTGGCCTGCTTCGCCCATACAAGACTGAATTTGCCATCCTCACGCAAAGTGCCGCCATGGATTTGTCGTAGGAAACCAGCTCGACAATTCGATTCACATCGATTTGGTCAACTGGCTGATCGAGGCAGCGCAACAACGGACGTAGGATAATGGGAATCACCGGCATCGTCTCGATCCGAGTGATGCGCGACCGTAAGGCATCGAGAGTTGCGGATTTCATTCGGCTCCGATTTCCAAAGAGAATTTGCAGTCCATAGATGTGGCGGCAGTTCTCACTAACGGACTGCCGGGGTGGCGGGTGGGCTCGGGCCCTGCGTGGCGTCCTGCATCGAATTGTCCGGATTCTGCCTGAGAGGTTGATACGGGGCCAAGATGACAATATCCAGTCTTCGGTTCTGTGCGCGCCCAGCCGGTGAATTATTATCGGAAACCGGATGAAATTCCGCGTACCCGGCCGCCGACAGGCGTTCCGCAGGCAACCCAAACTGAGTAATTAAGACGCGAATCATTTCCGTGGCGCGGGTTGTCGAAAGTTCCCAATTGGAGGCGAAATGTGAATTGTGAATCGGAATATTGTCGGTGTGACCTTCGACTCGAAGATTTTCCGGCCGTTGTTTCAGAACTTCCGCCAGACGAGAGATCGCATCGATGGAATCCGGGCGTATCGCTGCCGAGCCACTGTCAAAAAAGCCCATTTCCTTCAGGCTTACGACCAGGCCTTCCCGATGCATCGACATCGTGACTTCACGTTTTTGGATTTCCGGGTTGAGCGCTTTCTGAATGGCCTGCTCCGCATCCCGCAAGGACTGGGCTTCGGTGGAGCTGGTCAATGTTCCCTTCATCGGATTTACAATCTTTGCCAGATCGGCTTTTCGTTCCAGATTTTCGACAACCTGCACGTTCTGAAACGGCATGGCATCGTCATCCTGGACCGGCACTTTCGTGCTGGAGGTCTGAAAAACGCCGAGTTCCTGGAACGCCACCTGAATGGCCATGGCGACACGCCCTGCTCTTCGCTTATCGACTTGAGAGGACGCATAGAGCACCACAAAAAAAACAAACAACAGGGTGATGAAGTCCGCATAGGAAACCAGCCATCGTTCATGATTGACGTGCTCGACAGGCTTTTTCTTCACGCTGCCACTCCCTTCTCTTTTTCCTGGCCGGGCATCTCCGCGAGATAGCTGAACAGCTTGGTCTCGATCATTCGAGGATTCATCCCCTCCAGAATGGAGATCACGCCATCCAGCATCATTTCCCGGACGACCTGCTCCTCGTGGATGCGGATTTTTAGTTTCCCCGCTGCTGGCAACAAGATCAGGTTGGCAGAACCCACACCATAAACCGTGGCTACAAAGGCGACCGCGATTCCCCTTCCCACTTCATCGATGTTGTCCAGGTGCTGCATTACCTGGATCAATCCCAGGATGGCTCCAATGATTCCGATGGTCGGAGAAAAGCCTCCGGCAGATTCGAACACTTTCGGAACGTTGTCCTCGTGATCGCCCTGTTTTTCCAATTCCAGTTCCATGATCTTTCTGAGTTCGCCGGGTTCGGTCCCATCGACTGCGAGCATCAGCGACTTTTTTAGAAAAGGGTCCTGAACGCTTTCCAAGTCGTTGTCCAGCGCGACAATTCCCTCCTTGCGGGCCTTGTGGGCAATCGTCACAATTTCCTGAATGACCGCGAGCGGATTACTTTTGGGCACAAAAAAAATGGTCGCAATACTCTTAAATGCCGTGACGACAACCCGAAATGGAAATTGGACCAGAATCGCTCCCAGTGTTCCTCCGAAGACAATTAGTCCGGCGGTCGGTTGCAATATCTGCCCAATTTGGCCGCCCTCCAGAAACAGGCCGAGCAGGATCGTGCCGCCGGCAATCAGCACTCCAAGGATGGTCCCCAGGTCCATCTTTATGCTTCCTCTGGGGAAGAGGTCCTGGGCTTGTTTTCCTGAGCTTCTTCTGTCTGTGAGTTCCATCCGGAACAATTGATGGGAAGCCCCCGGAGCACGCGCCGGCGAAACTCCACGATCTGTTCGAGGATTTGCTCGCTACTTTCGCGCACAACGATCTTTTCCCCGTTCACCAGTGTGATCACGCTGTCCGGCGTATTTTCGATCAGCTTGACCAGGTCGGAATTGAGGACCAGTGGAATGCCGTTGAGTTTTGTGAGCTGGATCATTTCTGCTTTACAACGCTATTTGTCGGATTTGCCCCGTCGCTAACTGTTCCGCTTTGGCGCACTTGCTCGCTGCACTTTTCTGCTCCGTCCTATACATCGGCGAATCAGGGAAGGAGTTGCGTGCTTAATGAGAGATTGTTCCAGCGGAGGTGATCGTTGTGAGTTTCGATGAAATCGAGCTGGCTTGAGCCCGCGCATAGTACTCCGGGCTTCGTGGCAGTACTCGTTGTGTCTAAAAATTAAAAATAAAAAACAAAGAATCCGCACAGAACTAAAGCCGGAAGTTGGGGAGCCGATAAGTCAGGTGGAGGAAGAAAACGCATCCTGCAAAACAGGAGCGAGCCCAAGCCCTCGAGAAGAGAAACTAATCTAAGGAGCCAAACAAAATGGCAATCAGTATTCTGAATAATATTGCATCATTAGCAGCACAAAACCAGTTGACGAACACGCAGAACAACCTGAACAAGACGCTGTTTCAACTGTCTTCTGGTTCGCGCATCAATTCCGGCGCGGACGACGCGGCAGGGCTGGCCATTGCAAACGGCTTGCAAGCCAATATCACTGCATTGACCCAGTCGGCGCAAAACGCAAGCAGTGGTGTCGGCGCCCTTCAGGTGGCCGATGGTTCGCTTGCTCAGGTAACTCAGCTTCTCAATCGCGCCGTCACGCTGGCCACCGAATCGGCCAACGGCACAGTGTCCAACTCGCAGCGCACAGCACTGCAAGCTGAGTATGCACAGATCAATACGGAAATTGACAGCATTGGCGGCAGCACGAATTACAACGGGTCGGCCGTGTTCACCAACAGCGCGACGAACCTGTTCCTCAGCGATGGCGTCAGTAACACCACCATCGGTGTAACCACCGGCGTATTGAGTCTGCTGCTTTGGGATTGACCGCCGGTACCGTCAATGTCGCCACACCCGCAACTGCCTCCACGGCGCAAGTCACACTTACCGGACAACCGGTTGCCGGTGACCAGGTGGACGTCGACGGCCAAACCTATACCTTCCAGACCGCCGTAGCCGCGGCGGGCGACATCAAGATCGGTGCCAATACAGCCGCCACTGCACTCAACCTAGCGCACGCCATCAATGACGTGGGCGGAACCAGCGGCGTAGGAAACGACTACCTGGCGGTCGGCGGTGCCGCGAACACCCACGCTAGCGCCACCGTGCTGGGCAACACCGTTACACTCACGGCACTCACGACCGGAACAGGTGGCAACGCATATACGTTGACGACACCGACCGACACAAGCGGGTTCCTCACCATATCCGGCGCTACTTTCACAGGCGGCGCGGCTGCTGCCAATACTCCTACCGCTGTGAACAACGACCTATCGACTGCCGCAGATGCCCAGGCAACACTCAGCCTGATTAATACGGCAATCGCCTCTGTGGCCGCCACTCGCGGCACTATCGGCGCGAACATCAACCGGTTGCAAGCGGCCAGCGCTGTCATCACCAACCAGACTCAGAATCTGACTTCCGCGGAAGACACCATTACGGCAGCGGACATCCCGTCTGTGGTCGCCAACCTCTCGCGGTTCACCATCCTGAACCAGTCCGGCATTTCGGCACTGGCCCAGGCCAACTCGGCGCAGCAAAGCATCCTGAAGCTGCTCCAATAGTCGAAGTGAGTAAAGCAGGAAGCGCAGGGGGCGGGATGCCCGGCATGATAACCATGCGGATCCCGCCTCTTAGCGCGTCAATTCGGTTTCCTCCCTTTCTCGGGTCCTGATCGAATTGAAAGTAAGGAGGAATCGAGATGTCTAGCGCCATATCGTCTCTGATATCGGGACTCGGCTCAAACTCCGCAGTCACCAGCACCAGCAGCACAGGCAACTCCACAAGTACGAGCACCGGACTAGGCCAGGGCATTAATGTTAATTCATTTGTACAACTTTCCTTGGCCGGCCAGCAGGGTCAAATCACCAACCTGCAATCGCAGCAGACCGGCATTGGCAGCGAACTTTCGGCCCTGTCGCCGATCCAGTCGGATTTGACGGCCCTGCAAACTGCGATCAACGCCTTGAACGATCCGCTCGGTGTGTTTAGCTCCGAAGTTGCGAGTTCCTCCAATGCAAGTGCGGTCAACGCAACCGCGACGTCCGCGGCGTCCCCGGGCGCTCACTCGATTGCGATCACCTCCCTGGCAACCACGTCATCGTATTATTCGGGAGCCGTAGTAGCCAGCACTACCCCCCTTGCGACGGGAGACACGTTTACGATTTCGGCTGGCGGCTCGCAGGTCGCAACGGTTACGACCGATTCCACTCACAATACGCTCTCCGAAATCGCCGCGGCCATCAACAGCCAAACGACCGCTGTGCAGGCAAACGTCATTAACGATGCCAATGGGGCGCGGCTGGCCATTGTCAGCACAGCTTCGGGCGCTCCCGGAAACCTAACCGTCACCGGGGGCTTTCATTTGGCTTCCAATGATTCGTCCATCGGTTTCACACAGGCTGTAGCGGGGACAAATGCCGTGCTAACGGTGGACGGCGTGCCCATCAGCAGCGCCACCAACACGGTAAGCAACGTGATTCCTGGAGTGACCCTGACCCTCGGGGCGCCTACCGGTGGTACGCCGGCATCGCTCACAGTGGCGCCGGATACTACCAGCATCAGCGGCGCAATTAACAATTTTGTTTCCGCTTACAACACGGCGATTACCGCCATTAATGGGCAATTCGCAGTCGCCGGAAATGGAACCGCGCCGCCGCTCGAAGGAGACAACTCGCTGCGCGACGCTCAGCAGCAGTTGCTTTCCGCCATTACATACTCGACATCGGGAAACGGCGGTTCGGTGAACCTGACCAACCTCGGCATCAACGTAAACAACGACGGCACGCTGTCGGTTGATTCCGCAACGCTATCCTCAGCACTTTCCTCGAATTTGTCCGGTGTTCAGAGCTTCTTGCAGACGGCTTCCACCGGCTTTGCAGCGAATCTAAATTCAGTGCTGACAAATCTGAATGACCCGACGACCGGTCAATTGACACTTGACTCCCAGGGATACACATCTTCTTCCAGCGATTTGGCGAACCAAATCTCGGACCTGCAAGCGGCCCTGGCGGCTCAAACACAGAATCTCACAGCGGTTTACGCCCAGGTCAACGTCACGCTGCAGGAACTTCCGCTGTTGCAACAGCAACTGGGCCAGCAACTTGCGAGCATTGCATAATGGGAAATAATCCCACGCTGAGTTACCAGCAGGCGGCGGCCAGTGGCGCTTCGCCCGTCGGATTGATCGTCGCGCTCTATGACACGATTCTGCGGGATTTTGCAAGGGCGCTGAAGGCGCTGAAGAACGGTAATGTGGAAGCACGCGTTTCGGAACTCAATCATGCCCTGCTGGCGATCGGTCATCTGCAAAGCGTGCTGAATTTCGAGCAGGGTGGAGATGCCGCGAAGATTTTTGAACACTACTACGACATAACCCGCGGAATGATTGTGCAGGCGAACATTGCAGCGTCACGCGAAAGTATTGAGGAGCTGATTGAATTGTACGGCGGCATGCGCCAGGCCTGGTTTGAAGCGGACAACAAGTTGCCGCCGAGCGAGCAGCCTGCTCCGCCAACAGGCTGGTCCAGTGGCGCGAGCCAAGTAAACGACACAAGCCCGCCAAACGAGGATTTGGAAATCCCTCAGCTTCAATGGAGCGCATGATGGAATACCAAAAGCACGAACGCTTTCTCGCCGCTAACAATGAATTGCGCGACTTTTTACAAAGGGTGGAAAATCTTGTCCAAGGCTGCGGGAATATTACCGATGGCGACCTGCAAGCAGTGTCCCGGCGCCTGGCGAACATCGCCCCTGAAATCGGCGACGCCGCCCGCAGCGAAACGCTCGACGCCGGCCTGCGCTGCGAAGTTGCGGAATACGTCAAAAATCTCTGCGCTCTTCAATTGGCACTGGAAAAAGTTCGCTGCGTGATGCTGGCCCGCAAGATGCAGATCGAATCCCAGAGGCGACACCTCGCGGGACTACAGGGTTGGGTAAGCGCATATCACCAAACCACGTAATTGAAAATGATAGAGCGGGGCTTCAACCAGACATGTACCCCGCACATGGACGCTCTCCCAAACATCTAAAAAACCGCGCCACCAAGCTCTTTCCTCCTGACACTCAATAAACTTCAGTAGTAGCTTTTGCGGTATGTAAATTAATGCATGAGTTTACTTCCCTCTAAAAAGGATTTCCTTCAATTTACATGCTCGATTGTTATTGTTATCGTACTAGGTACATAGATTGGGGCAGGCATCCTGGTCGAACAATTCAAAAGGATACACTGGCGGTATAACTCGAAGGGTTGTTTGCTGGACGATTTGGCGAGCGGCACAGGAAATTCCGGTCGCGTCCGGAGGATATGGATGATTTCGTGTGCAGGGCCAATGAGGCGCGAAGCACGCTCTTCCCTTCCGTTCTATTTCCGACTGCTCTGCATACTCGCAACGTCCCTGTGCGTCGCGCTTCCGGCCTATGCGCAAACGCGCGATCTTGTCGTCGCTCCAGTCCAACCCGAAAATCGCGTTTCTCTCACCGGGCATCATCCTGCCTGGGCGTCTGATCAGAATGATGCCGGTGCAGTCCCTGCCGATCTGCAGGTCAGCCCAATCGAGCTTGTCCTGGCTCGCCCGCCGCAGGTGCAGCAGGAGTTCGACCAATTGCTCAAGGAACAACTGGATCCTGCATCGCCCAATTACCATCACTGGCTCACGCCTTTGGAAATCGGCGAGCGCTTTGGAGCGTCGCAGCACGACCTGGACGCGATTACGAACTGGCTACAATCGCAGAATCTGCATTTCGATTCCATCTCCAACAGCCGCGTGAGAATCCTGTTCAACGGCCCGGCCTCGGCCGTCGCCAATGCTTTCGGGGCCGAGATTCATTTCTACCTTGTGGATGGCGAAAACCGGTTCTCAATCGCGGCCGAGCCACAAATTCCGGCGGCCCTGGCAGGAGTCATCAAATCGATCAGCGGCCTCTCTACAACTGATGTGCGTCCCATGCACGAAATGGGTTCTGTCCAGGTTCCAGTGAGCAATGCGGCGCAAGGAGATGTCCCGGATTTCACCGCTTCCAACGGCCAGCATTTCATATTCCCCAGCGATTTCGCGACCATCTATGACATTCCAACCGGAACTTACACCGGCGCGGGCCAGACCATCGCCGTCATCGGGTTATCGCGCGTCAATCCTCAGGATATTTTGAACTTCCAGACTCTGTCCGGCATAACGCCTCATGCTGCCATTGAGATCGTTCCGCCCAATGGCGTCGATCCCGGCCCAGCACAAACCTCTCCGCCGGCAAGTGGCAATGCTTCGGCACCTCAGGGCGAGGCCACCCTTGACGTCACCCGAACCAGCAGCGTCGCGCCCGGCGCTACAATCGATCTTGTAGTCAGCGCAAGTTCCGGCGGGGGCATATCCGTCGCAAGCGAATATGTGATCGATACGAGTCCCGTCCCAGCCTACATTATGACCCTCAGCTTCGGCGGGTGCGAGAGCAGTCCCAGCGGACAAGCTGCAGTCAATTTTTGGGATTCCCTGTTCAGCCAGGCCTCCATGGAAGGCATCTCTATTTTCGTTTCCTCAGGAGATTCGGGCGCGGCCGGCTGCGATCCGCATGGTAGTGCGCCTCCAGCCACTCAAATCCTTAGCCCCAACTACATTTGCGCGTCGAGCCACGTAACATGTGTCGGCGGCACGGAGTTCGCCGATTGGAACAACCCAGGCCAATATTGGGCGGGGAACCAGACGAATTACAAATCCGCACTCAGCTATATCCCCGAGGGTGGCTGGAACGATCCGCAGAATTCCAGCGGCCAACCCGTGGTGCTCGCCTCGGGTGGCGGCGTCAGCGCTTTCATACCCACACCTTCCTGGCAAGCTGGAACTGGCGTACCCGGCACCATGGGCCGATATACTCCCGATATTGCATTCAGTTCCTCCAGCCATGATGGCTATTTCGCCTGTTTCGCCGCCGCAGGGTACGGATGCGCCATGCAAAATGGCGGTTTTTCATTTGTATTTTTCAGCGGAACATCGGCATCCGCTCCGGACATGGCAGGCATTACAGCGCTTCTCAACCAGAAATTCGGCGCCCCCCAGGGCGAGCTCAATTCGAATCTTTACAGATTGGCCGCCAGCCCACCCAACGGCGTTTTTCATGACGTCACAGTGGCCACCAGCGCCGTTTCCGGCTGCGACGTAACGATTCCAAGCATGTGCAATAACAGCACGCCCAGTCCCACGGGCCAGACCGGCGGCTTGGACGGCTATCTGGTTGGGACCGGCTACGATGAAGTCACGGGCCTCGGTTCGATCGATGTTGGCAACCTGCTTACCTACTGGGGCACCGCATCCACTGTTACGACAGTCACATCCAGTTTGAACCCTTCGGTCGCGGGGACATCCGTGACATTTACCGCGACCGTGACGAGTTTGACCGGCGGAATGCCTACCGGGTCTGTGACATTCATGGATTTGGGGACTCCCTTCGGCGTAAGTACATTGAACTCCAGCGGGATAGCAACCTTTTCGATATCCTCGCTGATCGGCGTTCCCCACTCGATCACAGTGCAGTATGGAGGCGATGCGAACTTCGGCCCAAGCAAATCCCTGACGCTCACGCAAGTCGTCACGAAAAAAATAACCGCAATAGCCCTTGTATCGTCGCCAAATCCCTCCGTGAGTGGCCAGTGGGTGACGTTTACTGCGACGGTGACCGGTGCAGGGGGACCGCCAACCGGGACGGTGACATTCGCATTGGACAGCAATTTGCCGCAGCCAATCAGCCTTGACGTCACGGGTGTGGCAACTTTTACTGCCACCGTGCCGCTGGCTGTCGGCTCCCATTCGATGACTGCGACCTACAATGGCGATCTGAATTTTTCCGGCAGCGTCTCAGCAACGGTCACGCAGCAGGTGACGGCTGGCGCGACGACCATGACTACGGTTACTTCGTCGCTGAATCCTGCCTTCACTCGTCAGGCCGTAACATTCACAGCAACAGTGAGCGGCGCGGGTGGAACCCCAACCGGTACAGTGACTTTTTCGGAGGGAGGTCTTCCCATGGGTTCGGGCACATTGAATGCCGGTGTCGCGACCTTCACCACATCCATACTGTCCCATGGGTCCAACCCAATCACGGCCACCTACAATGCCGATGCGACATTCGGCATCAGTACATCCGCGCCGTTACTGGAGGTTGTCAACACCATACCAAGTTCGACGACGCTAACGTCGCTAATCAATCCTGCGGTGTACGGTCAGCAACTGACATTCACGGCTACAGTTTCTGGCGCTGGCGGGCCACCTACCGGCGTTGTAATCCTCCTGGACAATGGCTCACCAATTGGTGAGATCTCCTTGAACTCGAATGGTGTAGCCACATTCGGTCCCTCCCCGTTGAACGTGGGTTCCCATCCAATAACGGCTCAATATGAGAGCGATGGAACTTTTAGCTCCAGCACGTCACAGGCAATCGTACAGATAATTAACGGCAAACCGACCGCTGTCACGTTGTCATCCTCACTTAACCCTGCTCTTTCCGGACAATCGGTAACATTCACGGCAACGGTGACCGGGCCGGTCGGGCCGCCGACTGGCACGGTCACCTTCCTCGATGGGGCGACATCGTTGGGAGTGAGCACGTTAAATGGCAATGGCATGGCAACTTTTACGACATCTTCCCTCTCCGTGGGATCTCATTCGATTTTGGTGGCCTATGGCGGTGACACGAGCTTCGCCGGCGGCACATCCACGGCCGTAAGCCAATCGGTGTATATTGCGGCGTTTGCCCCGGTTACAACTTCTCCATTCGTGATTGCCGGCCAAACCGTAATCATCAATCTCACAGCTATGCAGGCCAGCGGGTCCAATCTTTCCTTCGCCCTGGGCTGCGCGGGACTGCCCTCGAAATCGACTTGCCAATTCAGTAGCAACCCATTTACCCCGGGACCGCTGCCGAACGGCAGCACGGTCCAGCTCACGTTCGGGACATCGAGTTCCAACTTGCCGCCGCAGCCGCTCAATTGGAATCCCTGGCCGTGGGGAGCACTCATGATCCTTGGAGCATTGGCGCTGACAGCGATTGGCTTTCCGACGGGCGGCAATGCAACTCCGCGCAGATTGGTGTTCGGTTCATACCTCACGGTTATGGCGCTGGCTGCATTGCTGATCGGATGCGGGGGCAGTGGAAATTCGGCTTCCACTTACACAGGAACGCCCAAAGGCGCTGCCACTTTTACGGTGACTGGAACTTCGGGAACGATCGCGATATCCACACAGGTGACGGTCACGGTTCAATAGGCCGGAGGGCGCTTTCCGCAACGCGGCAGGCTACTTAAGGAAGTTCAGCAGGTTCAGCGTCGAAAGAATTTGGTTTGTGGCGGTCAGAATGGCGCTGGTGGCGGTGTTGGCTTGTTCCAGATTGGTGATGGAGGCGGCCAGGTCGGCGCCGACCAGCGAATTCTCCTGTTGGGCAAGCTGAAGTTTGTCCGTGGTCAGGGAAGTCTGCGCGGTCTGCAGTTGCTGCAAAGTGTTTCCGTAAAAAACGCGCTGGCTATTCAGCTGGGAAGCCGCTTGCGTCAAATTGGTGTTTGCCGCCGCAAGACCTGAATTGTTCTGCAGCGCCGTGATCAGTCCGTTGAGCGCGCCGAGGACATCCCCGGCAGGGTTCGTAAAAATCTGACTTCCGGGGACATTGACGGGAATCTCATTCCCGCTGGAAATCGTCACGCTATTCGTATTCGCGTTGCCGTTATATTTCACGCCAGTCGGCTGGGTGGGATCAAGAACGAACGGCTGCGTCGATGTCGCCGTCCCCGCAAACAGGTAATTACCCTGATAGGTCTGGTTGGCAAGGCTCAACACCTGATCGCGGATTCCCGTGAGTTGCTGGGCAATCGCCTGGCGGTCCGCACTCGATTGGGTCCCATTCGCTCCTTCCACCCCGAGCGAAATAGCCTGCGTCACCGCCGTTACCACCGAACTCAATGTGGAATCGATGGTATTACTCTGTGCCGTCAGATTCGTAATGTTCTGGAGGTACTGGGTGTCCTGACTGACTTGAGCATGATTGAGGGTGACTTCCGCCGCTGCCGCGGGATTGTCCGAGAGGTGATTTACCGCCAGGCCTGTGGAAAGCTGCTGCAGGGCAGTATTTTGCGACTGCCGGTTCAGGGCGATGGCAGCGAGCAGGTCCGGTGCGGGATTGGGATTAATTCGCAGGCTCATGGCAATTTCACGACGTAGTGATGGCCAGGGTGGCCGTCAGAAGCTGATTGATCACATTGACCACATTGGCGGACGCCTGATACGCGCTCTGGAATTGAACCAGGTTCACCGCTTCCTCATCGAGCGAAACCCCGGAGACTGCGCCGCGCTGGTCCTGTAATTGTTGTTGCACCAATCCGACGGCGGTTTGCTCCGACTGCGCCTGGGAAACATCGTTGCCGATTTGAAAGACCAGGCCGGAATAATAGTTGGCCGGAGTTTGGCCGCCCACGATGGTCTGATTTTGGAGGTCCGCAAGTGCCTGCGCATTGCCGTTGCTGCCTACCGTGCCATCTGAGCTTGCCGCAACCAGATTCGGATCGGTGATCGCCACCGAGAGCCCGGAAGCGGCGCCCGTTGGCGACGTGGGCTGCGTGAAAAAATTTACGCCGGCGTTTCCTTTGGCGTCGAAACCGGCCTTGCTTTGGGTGTTTACCGAGTTGGCCACGCTGTAGGCAAAGGTGTCCAGCTTGTTCAGGATCGACGGGATCTCCTGATCGCGAGCCTGGATCTGTCCGCCGAGCGCGCCGCCGATAATGCTTGAAGTGATGTCGGCCCCCTGCGAATAGACATCGTGATAAGTCGTATTCGGATTGATCTGCGTAGTGAGCGCAAAACTCTGTCCCGCAACCACCAGAGCGGCGCCGTTCGTAGTCGCGATCGTCAGGCTCCCGTCGCCGGCGTCGGCTTCGGTGATGCCAACCAGCCCGGACAATTGCCTCACCAGCTGCGTGCGCTGGTCCAGGGCGGCGCCGGGATTGAGTCCCGAGCCTTCCTCTCCGCTGATCTGTGTATTTAATGAAGCGATTTGGGTCGTCAGGCCATTGATTTGAGTGACCGACTGCTGAACGCCCAGGTCCGTATTGCTTTGTAACGCCTGCAAGTTGTTGGCAGTTTGGTTGAACGCAGTTGCAAGATTCTGCCCTGCGGTAATTACGCCCTGGCGGGATGCCGAGTCGGTGGGATTGCCAGACAACTGCGTGAGGCTGTTGAAGAACGCGGTCAACGGTGTTTGCAGCCCGGTCCCCGCGGTTTCGTTGAATAGCGTTTGAACTTGTGTCAACGGCCCCAGGAACGCGTTGAGCTGGCTGGCAGTCTGATTCTCCTGATCCAGGCGGCGTTCAAGCAGATTGTCGCGGACGCTGGTGGTTTGATCCAGGGTCACGCCGGTGCCGAACAGCACGCCGCCGACTTGTATCGGCGGATTGTCGGACAAATTGATTTGTTGCCGCGAATAGCCCGGGGTATTCACATTGGCGATGTTGTTGCTCGTGATCTCAATGGCGCCGCGGTCGGCCTCTAGCGAGCCTAGGGCAATCGCAAGACTTCCGTAAAGGCTGCCCATGTCTTAGCTCCTCCCCGCGCCCGGCTGCGTCGGCATTACGGGTCCTGTGGGCCGCGCATAAGTGAAAGCGTAATTCACCAGGTAGTTCATCAGCATATTGACGGTCCTACCGCAGCGGTGAAGGTAGGCGGCATGAATTCGATTCAATCGGCTTACTTCGTCCTGCGTATTCCGCAAGTCGCTCATCACCTCGCGAAGTCTTTTGGCGCCCGCTGCATCCTCGGGCGTGCGAGGTTCATCCAGCTTCTTCAATTGCAACTGCCTAGCGCAGGTTTGTTGAATGAAGTTCATGGCCGGCTGTAGCGATTGGATCTTTCGGCAGATATCTTCCTGCTGCGCGATGCGGCCGTACATGCCTTCCAAGTTCATTGAAACAAATTCTTTGCGGCAGGCCACCAACTGCTCCGCCAGTTCACGCAGGAGGCTGAGGCGCCGATCGAGGAGTGAAAGATACTGATCGATTTCAGCGCTCATGGGCTATGCCATTTCGTCGAGTTTGTGCTTCTCGTCTTCTCCGGGAGACCCGATCTCCGGTGTTTGGGCCGACGCCGACTTCGCCGCGACGGCGGCCTTGGCATGTTGTCTTTGGGCAGACTGGTCTTGAGGCCCTGTTCCCGGGTCCGCAATGGATTCGATACGGGGAGGTGAAATCTCCGCCATCGTACGCTTCTTCCCTGCACTTGCGCCTACGTTTGACCGCCCAGTAATTGCGAGGTGATCGCTCCGGCCACCCGCTCGTTGCTGCGCTGGAAATTGCCGGACTGGATTTGTGCGGCAAGCGCGTTAACCTTGTCCTGCCGGCCGTCTGGAATCTGGCTAAGTTGGGTGACAAGTTGGCGGACAGTCGCCTGCCCCGACGACAATTGCACCGTGTCGTTGGGCCCACTCGTAACGGGAGTGGACGCGCCCTTCGCTGCCCCTGACTGCGCATCACCAACGCGGCTCGTTCCCGTATTTTCTGCCGCCGGAATCTGTGGATCAATTCTCATCTCTGTCTTTCCTCCCGCCGAGACCCCAAATCTATCAATTGGAGTTCTTTTCGGCCGCGAATGAGAGGACTGTAACTTTTCCCCTTCTTCTTCCTTCACCTAGCCCATCGGCATTTCGGCCCGAACCTTTAGCAGCACGTCCCCATCCACTTCGCGCACCCCTAGATAAGCCTTTGACAGGACGTCACTTCAGTCAAGAGACCGCTGGACGTCCCTGATTCGAACCGGACAATGCTGGCACTAAGTGCTTTAATATCATTGCCTTAATTCCAAGCCCTCCGGCATTTCCCACGGCGCTAGCGAGGCCCTGAATTCCCAGATCGTCATAGCTTTCTAATGTAGGATCGGAATCGGGGTCTCCATCTGACTTGAACGTATCCTTCATGGACTTCCACAGCGACTGAAGAAGCATGGCTTCGAATTCCCCGGCAGCCTTGGTCAATTTCTGACCCTGCGGCGATTTCAGGCCTGCCGCGTTTGAAGGGCGATTCGATTCGAATGCATTGACCGGCAGATTCAAGCGGCTCGGAGTAAAGATGTCTGCTGTGGGGCTCACAGAACCTCCAGTTCAGCCTGCAGAGCGCCGGCAGCTTTAATTGCCTGAAGAATCGCTACGATATCTCGGGCGGTGGCTCCAATTGACTGCAGGCCGCGGATTAACTCATCCACGGTCGCGCCCTCTTCCAGATGAATCGCTTGCGCCGGACCGTCCTGAGTCTTCACGGTTGTCTGGGGGACCACTTCTGTTTGTCCCTGCCCGAGTGTCACCGGTTGCGATACTTCCGTTCGGGTGGTCACTTCGATGGCGAGATTGCCATGCAGAATCGAGCACGGACCCAGCGAAACGTCCGCGCCCATGACGACGGTTCCTGTTCGTTCACGACGACCTTGGCCGGCGTGCGAAATGCGACTTGCAGCTCCTCGATGCGCGCCAGAAACTGCGGCACCGAGTCTGCCCCCTTCTCTATACCGGTAACTTCCACTCGGCGGCTGTCCACGGCGTGCGCGGATTCCTTGCCCAGCTCCTTGTTGATGACTGTCGCGATGTTGCGGGCGGTGGAATAATCCGGATTTTGGAGCAGCAGGGAAACTGTGGTGACGTCACGAAGGGTGACGGACGTATCGCGCTCGACCAGGACTCCTCCCGCGATTCGGCCCACGGTCGGATGGTTCAACACTTTCGCACTGGCGCGGCCCCCTGCGCTGTAACCGCCAAGCACCATCCCTCCCTGCGCGACGCCGTACACCTGCCCGTCAGGACCGTAGAGAGACGTCAGCAATAATGTCCCGCCTTCCAGGCTTTTCGCGTCGCCGATGGAAGAGATGGTGGCGTCGATGCGCATGCCTGGCTGGGCAAACGGCGGCAACGTCGCGGTGACGAACACCGCCGCGATATTGTGTACGAGCATCGTTGAAGGGGCGGCAATGGTAACGCCCATTTTTTGCAGCATGCTGGCCAGAGTCTGGGTGGAAAAAATCGTCTGCTGGCGGTCGCCGGTTCCGTTGAGGCCCGCGACCAGTCCGTATCCCACCAGCATGTTGTCGCGGACGCCTTCGACGGTGGTGATGTCCTTCAGGCGCGCGGTGTGAATTTTCTCTTCCGCTGCGCGCGTCTTCGACGGGGATGCGATGAAAGCGAATATCAGGAGGAACGAAATGCGTCGATGGAATGTCATGAATCCTCTTAGAACCCCAGAACTTTTAGCAATGCTCGAATAACCACGTTCGGCTGATGAATCGCGTCCGCGACCACGCCTTTGCCCTGGACTTCGGCCTCTAGATTCGCAACCAACGAAGAAAGTACCGAGCCGTCCGAAGCGACATCGCCGGGGCGCACCAGTCCTCTGAGTACGATGGTCTGCCGATCGTTACCAACGGTGAGATCGCGCGCCGCTTCCACAACCAGCACACCGTTGGGCAGCGCCTCCACGACGCGCCCGGCAAGGCTGATTGACAGCGTCGAGCTCAGCGCCGACTGCCCTTTGCCATTCAGAGTTTGTGTGGATGTCGGCGAAAACAGATTTTGCAAACGGCTAGAAGCCGGGAGGGTTCCGAATAAAGCCCCGACGCCGGAGGAGGCGTTGAACGTTCGCGCCGTCTGGGCCGAACCGTTGTTGGTGGCGGAAAAACTATCCACAACACGGATGATCAGCAAATCTCCCGCATGGCGCGCCTTGTAATCGCTGGCTGTGGCGCTCATGGTCGCCGACGGCGACCACAAACTGCCGGTGGTGCGCTGCTCCTGCGCGCCGAGGGCCCTGACGCGCGTCAGGTAATCGCCCAAAGAGGTCTGCACATCGCTGGGCTTCTGCGGTTTCTTGAAAAACTTCAGCTGCGCATGCAAGCGAGCCGGCGTGAGCAACGCAATTGAAACAAGAACCAGTCTCAGCGCAACATATCTGCGAGATAGACAAATCAGACCCACGATCCTGCTCCGTTTCAAAATGTCACTTCCAGATGGGATCGTCCATCCACCTTCGCGTTGAGGATTTTTCCGGTTTCCGCCATGCGCACGCGAATCTGCTGGCCGAGCGCTCCGCGCTCCAGCGAAACCACATCGACAAACATTCGCAGCGCTTCTGAATGGAGCAGGAGCGTCGCGCGCTCGCCCTGCCCCACCAGAATTTCCGCATTCACGGAACGGGCAACGGCCGGGACGATGGCACGCGCGTTGGCGATGTGGCTCAAATCAGCAGGAGCGCGATAAGGCAAGCCGGGCAGATCGCCTTCCAGTTTGGCCGTCGCGAAAAAGGGAATGACTTTGGGACTGCGCGAGGGCCACAGCAGAAAGCGCGCGCGGCGAAGTCCGCGATCGATATCCATGCGCATGACCTGCAGTCCAGAATCTCCCGGGCCGACTAAAATCTGCGACTCGAGCAAAATATCTTCAGGACGCAACGTGTCGGCCGAAATCAGCCCCTTCTGCGCAAGGGCTGCGCGGATCGTTTCAAAAACTTCGTTTACAGTAATGAGCCGAGAATCCGTGCGCACGACAATGCGCTCGGGGATCGATACTTCCGTAAGGATGCCACCATTTGGACTGACCTGGCTTTCAATTGCATCGTGCTCCAAAACGCGTGTACTACCGGGCAGAGGAGTAGAGCCCATGGCGATTTCCGACGCGCGTTCGCGCAAAGACTCCGGCGCAGTTGCAGGCAACAAATCGGACAGCTGGACGCGCGAGCCTGCGAGGGTGACTTCCCGCAACAGTTCGATTTTCGGAATGCGCGATGCCTGTGCTGCCCCCGCAAGAAAAAATGTGGCCGCAAATACTGCGCTCATAAATCCAATATTTTTTTCAACACTCATTTCAGGGGCTCCCCTACTGCGTCAGGCCGTTCACGGTCTGGAACATTTCGTCCGCCGCGCGAATCACGCGCGAATTCGCTTCGTAGGAGCGTTGCGCGAGGATCATGTTGACGAACTCGGTTACCACGCTAACGTTGGATTCCTCCAGGTTGCCTTGCTGGATTGTGCCAACGCCGTCGGACCCTCCGGGCGTGCCGAGAATCGCGTCGCCGGAAGCCGTCGTCACCTGCGAATAATTTTGACCGATGCTATTGAGGCCGCCGGGATTGGCAAACGTCGCCAGTTGAATGGCGCCAACTTGCTGGGCCTGGGCCTGCGCCGGCAGCGTGATGCTCACCGTACCGTCGGTTCCCACCGTAATCGACAAAGCGTTCGACGGGATTGTAATGTTTGGCGTCAGCGGATTTCCCTGGGAGTCAACGATGTTGCCGTTCTGGTCCAGATGAAACGCTCCGGAGCGGGTATACGCCAAATCGCCGGTTGGCAGGGTAATCTGGAAAAAACCTTGCCCCTGAATCGCCAGATCGAGCGGATTCCCTGTGGCGTCGAAATTTCCTTCTACCTGAAGCATTTCCGAAGATGCCGGACGGGTTCCAAGGCCGACCTGCAGGCCCGCCGGGAGCGTGGTCTGCTGTGTAGCGGCAGCTCCTGCGACAACCGTATTCTGGTAAATAAGATCCTGGAACTCCAATCGCCGGGAGTGAAAGCCCGTTGTCGAGGCGTTCGAAAGGTTGTTCGCAATATTATCAAGGTTGAGTTGCTGGGCCTGCATTCCGCTGGCCGCGGTATATAGGGCGCGAATCATATGTTTACTCGGACCTCCAAAAAGTTATACACGCGGCAAATCCTGCGCAGCCGAACGGTCGAAATCCGTGCTGAAAATGGTAATCGCGCGCCCCAACATGTCAGCCTGGCGTTGGAGCAGAATGAGACTTATGGCTCCAGCCACGGGGTTGATGTTCGAAGATTCGAGCATGCCCTCACGGACGCTGTTCCCTGATGGCGGGAGTTCACTCCCGGCCGGAGCAACGTAGTTCGAATTCTCTTCCGGATTGAGGGTAGTTTCCGGCGCAAATTGGACGATGTGCAGTTTCGCGACAAGGCCGCCATCCACGGATACGGTCCCGTCCGGACTGACTGACGGAATGCCTGTTGGGAGCGTAATGGGAATTGTGGTGGTTCCCTGCTCCGCCAAGACCAGATTGCCGTCCTGCGTGATGACTTGCCGTGCCGCATTCAGATGAAAACCTCCATTACGCGTGTAGCGAATACCACCCGGCGTCTGCACCGAAAAAAATGCTGCGCCCTCCATCGCCAGATCGAGGTTGTTTCCAGTCAAGTCCAGCGACCCGGAGCGGAGGTCCACCTGACTTCCGCCTAAAATTCCAAATTGGTTCACGGCCTGATTGAGCGGGCTGAGAATTTCTCCGTCCTGCGCCGCCGCGAGCGCAAGATAAAAAGGATCCTGCGCCTTAAATCCAGTTGTTGAAGCATTCGCCAGATTGGCGGCCACAACATCGAGCGCCTGCATCCGCGAAGCAAGCCCGGCATAAGCCACGTAATAACCGCTGTCCATGATTCGTTCCCCGCGAGTGGAAAGAGCAATCGCGAGGCCAGCGCAGATGGGATCGGTGGAATTCACAACTTTATGAATTTGGATGAGTTATTTTGGCAACAAATAAGCTGGGGCGATGTGTATTTGGTAGTTGGCTTAATCTGCCCAGAGTAACCAAAAAGATAGGCAACCATTGCCGGATATCCCCTTTGCGAAAAGTGAAGCGGAGCGAAGTGCGTTAAAAAATGGCAGTCGGTCTCTGTATCGGCCTGGACCATATTGGCTAACGATGGGAGGGGCAATAGCCATCCTCAGGGGCCGCAGGGAAAAACGAGTGGACGCCTGAAGGACCGCAGCCGATAATAGTGCCTTCTACGAACGGAGGGTCCTGCCATGTCAATCATTGAGCCACTGCAACCGGGACAGGAAGTCTTTCTTAAACGGCCTATTCAGATTTACGCCAAAGTGATCCGCCCGCTTCAGGAAGATTCGGGATTGCCACCGGAACAGGTCCGTTACGCCGTTCAGATATTGCCGATCGAACAATTCTACCCGGCCAACGACCTGGAGCCCACGCAACGACCGCAACTGGAGAAACCACCGTTAGCATCCGTAACCACGGAACCGGATGAATCGGCGACGACCCTGAACGAATTGCCCCAAAACATTTCCGCAAGCGATCCATTTTTCGATCTCACGCAGGAGATCAACGGGCTGATTGCGGCTCGCGCCTATGAATTTCATGAGCGCAGAGATTTTGCGCACGGGCATGACGCCGAGGACTGGCTCCGTGCGGAATCGGAAATCTTTCTGTATGTCCCTGCGGATATCACCGAGACGGAATCCGAACTTATCGTCTATGCCGCCGTGCCGGGATTTAACGAGAAAGACGTGGAAGTCCGGGTTGCACAGCACTCGGTGTGCATCACGGGGGAACGACGCGCAGGTTCGGAGCAAACGGAAGATGAGCCCAATCGAATTTTTTTGGTATTGGACTTGCCGTCTGAAATCGATACGGCAAACGTGGGCGCAACCGTGGACGGCGGCGTACTGGAAATCAGACTCCTGAAAACTGGATTGCGCAAGGTTGTACCGGTCCGGGCCAAAGGCGCCTCAGCCTGATCGGGACCTGCCGGAATTCCTGCTTCATCGCGGTCTCACCGCAGTTCGATGACTGTCACGCTTGCTTTGGAAAACGTGTGCGAAAACGCTGGCCCGCCGGCGATCTCCGTGAAATCCCTGGGAACGACGGCTTCCGGACTGGCGTCATCGTTGCCGACGTAAATGTCCTGAGCGGAGAGAAGTTTTCCGCTGGCCGAATGCAGCGTAAAGCCGGACAGCTTGATGTTTGCTGCAATATCGCGATCCAGGCTGCGGTTCACGGCGAATAGCGTGACCGCGTCGCCCGTTTTGTTGCCTACGGCAACCACGTCAAGATAGGGAACATCCGCAACGTTGGGAACGCGCGAAGACCCGTCATGGACTTCGTAGCGGGCAACATCCACCTTCGTCTCCAGCAGGTTTGCCACATCCGCGTTGGAATACATGCGCAGCGCCCAGTAACTGGGGACGCCATACGTGATGCCGCGCTTGTCCCATAGTCGGCCGAACTCGACGATGCTGGTCATGTTCGAAATCGGCGTGATGTCCGCGGCCCGAATCAACGTGTTGAGCATCCCCGCTTGGTAGAGCGCGCCTCCCATGTTCCGATACTCCGGAACGCGAGGCGCCGGATAATCGGGGGGCGAAGGAGCAAATGGCGCACGGAACAAATTTTCCGTGAGCGCCAGCTTCACATTTTTCATGCGCGGGTCGGCATCGATTTGCTGCTTCATTTCGTGCAGCATTCGCTCGATGCCCACGGGCATTGCGAACATCGCTTCGGCGACGAACTCCGGCGACGGATCGGTCTTCAGCACCTGGCCGGCGTTCACGACCATGTGCGTGGAGAGGTATTCATAGAATCCGGGGCCGGAGGTCAGTTGTGCTGCGTTCCACTCCTTGTAGCGGTCTGGATCCTGCCCGGTTGCGATGAATTTCGCGGTCGGGTCCACTTTGCGCACTGCTGCACTGAACTTTCGCGTGCGCTCAGCAACCTCTTCAACGGTGGGATACCCGATCTGGCCCAGTCCCCACAATTCGTTACCCAGTTCCCAGACGACGCCCCCGGATTTTTTGCCCCATTTTGCGTTGACGTACTTCACCCAATCGACGGCTTCCTCGACGGTGCCGCTGCCCATATTCAGGCAGATTTGCGGCTGCGCGCCGATCAATTCGGCGAAGCGGAGAAACTCGTCGGTGCCGAAGTGATTGTATTCCGGCTGGCCCCAGGCGGTGTTCAGCATGCTGACGCGCTTGTCCATCGGACCAACGCCATCGCGCCAGTGATAGCCGGAAATGAAATTCCCGCCGAAACGCAGAAGCGGCAATTTCAGCGCTTTCGCCATTTCTATCGCTTCGGGATTCAGGCCGTCCACATTGTCCGCAGGATAGAGCAGAGCTTGATCGATCAGGACGCGCGTGTCCCCCGTGACTGCCACTACGAAATCGGCCGGCTCTCGCGAGGCGAGTTGGCCTTTTGCAAGTTCCAGGGAGAATTCGTATCTTTTCCAGCCCGTTGCCGTGAGGTCGATTGGAGTCCTCACGAATACTTCATCAGGATGATCGCGCCGCCGCAGGGAAATTTCGATGCGTTTGTCGCCACTGACGGGCTTTGCCCAGATGTTGCCTGTGTAGCGGAGTTCGCGATGGACCGGCGGATAGATGGCTTGCCGCACGCCCACCTGTTTTCTGGGGAGTCCCATGACCAGCAGCGAACGGGAGGAGTTCGCCGCGTCTCCAAATCTCGGTTCGAACCTCGATCCCTGCGCGTAAAGAGATTCCCAGGGGATTGGAAGGCCGATTCTCGAAGAGCGCCCCAATTCCGGGCGGCCTTGCACCATGTGTGTCAGGGCATCCGCGCTCCAGAGGTTTTCTTCGAAGCTGGGATTCTCCAGTAGCTGCGCCCAGATTCCTCCGCCATAGACGGAGCTTCGAAGCGGCTCCATGAAGCCGCCAAAGATTGTCCGCGGAACTTCGTGGACCACTTTGCGAGTATCGATTTCAATCGTGGCGTCTTGCTGGGCGGACAGAGTTACGCAGGAAAGCATCGCGAAGATAGTGGCGAAGGCGCGAACATTACCTTTGAAGCTGCTCTTTGTTCTAATCATTGGACGGTTCGCGCATCGTACTCTTACTGGCTCCCCCGGCACAACGAATTTCGCATCGGGACCCGGCCGCTACCGTGTACCTTGAAATCCAGCCGGCATGCTACTCTCGCCGAGGCGACTGGCCGCATGATCGGGATTATTCCACTACCCTTACTGCGAGATTCACCATTTACGAGGAGATGTTCGATGCATTCCAAAATGTGGTCCGATATGTTTGTTCTTGCGATTCCCGTGGCGGAGAAAATCCTGCGTCCTGTAGTCGTCTATTTGTTCCTAGTGGTCGGGCTGCGGCTGGCGGGCAAGCGGGAACTTGCGCAGCTCAATCCCTTCGATCTGGTGGTCCTGCTGACGCTCTCCAACACGGTGCAGAACGCCATCATCGGCGACGACAACAGCGTTACGGGAGGCGTCATCGGAGCTGCAACGCTGCTGTTGGTCAATTATCTGGTCGTGCGATTTTTATATCGCCATGAAAAGCTGGACCGCATCGTCGAGGGAGAGTCGTGTACGCTCATCGAAAATGGGAAAATCATGGAACGAAGGCTCGCGCAGGAAGTGCTCTCTCGGCAGGAACTCGAAGCCGCCGCACACAAGCAGGGGTTCGGCTCCCTGCTGGAGGTGGAATCTGCTGTGCTGGAGCCAAGCGGGACGATTTCCTTTACCGCGAAGAAGCCTGCTCCGGATGAAACGCGGCACAAGGAGCTTCTGAATCGCCTGGATCAACTGTCAAATGAACTTGCCCAGTTAAAGCTGCGAAGCGCGCCGCCCACTCCGTAGAATCACCGCACTCAGTGCAGCAGATAGCCGGTTAAGGCAACCACAAGCCCGGCGATTCCGGACACAATTCCCAGATACCAGAACACAAGTTTGCGCGACAACAGTGCCAGAGAGGAAATCACCAGAGCAATTTCTAGAAACACTTCGCCCAGATCGAAACGGTTCGCTCTGCGCTGCTCGAAGGCCGATTCTTTTTCCAGATCCTTCGCCTGCTCCTCGATTTCCGCTTGTTCTTTGTTATAGCGCTCTGCCTCAGCCGTGTATTTTGCGCGGACTTTGTCCGCCTCGGTCTTGTCCTTGAATTCGACCAGCGAAAGCATGTCCAACGCCATTTCATAATTGTGGCGGCGAATATTTTTCGCCTGATAGTAGGACCACTGATCGCTCGCGCGAGCCTGGAACAATACCTCTTCGGTATGCGCGCGGTGTCCAAGCAGGGACACGACGGCGACGCACACCGCTAGGATGGCCATCGTTACAGAAATTGGCGCGAGGGACGGATTTTCGCGGCCATGTTCGGCGTTTTCCTGAAGCTCGCTAAGTTCGTCGGGCATTATTTTTTCTCCTGATCCGGTGGGATGATCTCGATTTAGATCACTGCTGCAATCGCCAGACTTTCTCGGCAAGCCGAAATCGTGCGGTCAATGTCCGCGTCTGTATGTGCGGCTGAGACAAATAGCGCTTCGAACTGCGAGGGTGCAATAAAGATTCGGCGCTCCAGCATGGCGCGGAAGAATGCAGCGAAGCGCTTCGTGTCGCATTTTTTGGCGCTGGCATAATCTCGAACAGTTTCGCCTGAAAAAAACAAAGTCAGAAGAGACTCCGCACGGACAGCCACGGCGGACGCGCCTGTCTCTCGAACTGCGGCGGCAATTCCATCCCCCAAACGTTTCGCCCGCGCGTTGAGCGATTCATAGAATCCCGGCGCTGCGAGCAGGTCCATCGTGGCGATTCCCGCGCTCATCGCCAGTGGATTACCGGACAGCGTTCCGGCCTGATACACCGGACCCAGCGGCGCGACGCGGTCCATCAGATCGCGACGGCCTCCATAAGCGGCAACGGGCAAACCTCCGCCGATTATTTTTCCAAGCGTGGTGAGGTCAGGAGAAATACCGAACGCGGTCTGCGCGCCGCCATAACAGACGCGAAACCCCGTGATCACTTCATCGAAAATCAGCAGCGCGCCGTGGCGCGCGGTTAGATCGCGAAGACCTTGCAAAAATCCATGCGCTGGCGGAACGACTCCCATGTTCGCGGCGATAGGCTCAACGATGACGGCGGCGATCTTGTCACGATTTTGATCGAAGAGTTTTTGCACCGCACCGATATCGTTATACGGAGCGTTCAGAGTGAGCGCCGCGAGGGCTTGCGGCACACCGGGACATGCGGCGATTCCGAGGGTTGCAAGGCCCGAGCCGGCTTCGGATAGAAAACTATCGGAATGGCCGTGATAGCAGCCCTCGAATTTTACGATCAGATCGCGGCCCGTGGCGGCGCGAGCCAGACGCACCGCGCTCATTGTCGATTCCGTGCCGGAACTGACGAATCTTACTTTTTCGCAAGATGGAAGAGCTTTCCTGATCCGCGTGGCAAGCTCGACTTCGAGTTCGGTGGGCATGCCGTAGCTGGTGCCCTTGCGAGCCTGCGTCTCGATGGCCTCGACAACTTTCGGATGCGCGTGGCCCAAAATCAGAGCGCCCCACGAGCAGACGTAGTCGATGAACTCATTGCCGTCGGCGTCCCACAGACGCGCGCCTGCAGCATGATCCACGATGATGGGATCGCCACCAACGGCGCGGAATGCGCGCACGGGGCTATTCACTCCGCCTACGAGAACTTCCGTCGCGCGGCGAAATATTTCCGCGGATTTTCTGTGTTCATTTACAACTGGTTTGAGTGCGTTCATGAGTGTGTGGTGGAAAATCTCTATGTCAACAGGCTTTCAGCCATCGAGCCACATCCTTGGCGTGATAGGTGAGCACGATGTTGGCCCCGGCGCGATGAATTCCGGTCATAATCTCCAGCACAACTCGTTTTTCGTCAAGCCATCCGTTCGCGGCGGCCGCTTTCACCATCGCGTATTCTCCGCTCACGTTATAGGCGCCGACGGGCACGTCGAATGTTTCGCGGACACGATGGATGATGTCCAGATACGGCAGCGCGGGCTTCACCATCACCATGTCTGCGCCCTCGGCAAGGTCGAGTTCGACTTCGCGAATCGCTTCGCGTGCGTTCGCCGGGTCCATCTGATAGCTTCGGCGATCGCCAAATTGCGGCGCAGAATCCGCCGCCTCGCGGAACGGACCGTAAAATCCGGAACAGTATTTCGCCGCGTAGCTCATGATGGCGATGTCTTCGAAGCCGGCTTCGTCGAGCGCCTCACGTATCGCGCCCACCCGCCCGTCCATCATGTCTGAAGGCGCGACGATGTCCGCTCCGGCGCGCGCGTGTGACAATGCCTCGGCTGCGAGAAGCTCCAGCGTGGGGTCGTTCTTCACTTCGCCGTTCTCGACCACGCCGCAGTGGCCGTGATCGGTGTATTCGCACAGGCAAACATCGGTCATCACCAGCAGATTTAAATGTGCCTTGCGAACGGCTTCAACGGCGCGCTGAACGACTCCATTTGCCGCATACGCCTCGCTGCCCTGCGCGTCTTTTTTGTCCGGCAGGCCGAACAAAATAATTCCGGGAACGCCGAGTTGTTCGACTTCGCGGCACTCCTCGATAAATTTGTCCACCGATTGCTGCGCGATGCCGGGCATCGAACCGATTGGATTGCGCACATTTGTGCCGGAACAAACAAACATCGGATACACCAGGCCGTGCGTCGAAACGCGCGTTTCGCGCGCCAGCGAGCGTATGGCTTCGCTGCGACGCAATCGGCGTGGCCGGGTTACAGGAAAATTCATAAAGTCCTCGCTCGCGACATCGGAACCGACGACGCGGAAGATGAAAAATAGTTCACGATCGCTGCCGCCATGGACTCCGCCGTCGCTTCCGGCGCTTCGATGGCCACCGGCAGTCCCGCTTTTTCCAGGGCTGCTGCCGTTACGCGGCCTACCGCGGCCAGAGCGCCACGCGCTCCCAACGATGACAGAACTTCCGCGCCAAGTTCGCCTCGCACGTTCTCCACGGCGGACGGACTGAAAAACGATATAACGTCCACGCGTCCCTCGCGCATCGCCTCCAGAACTCCCGGCTCCGCCACGCCAACTCCGCCCGTATGATACGCCACAACTTCCACTACTTCCGCGCCCAAAGACTTTAGCGCCACCGGCAAATCTCGTCCCGCACGATTGCTGCGCGGCAGCAGGACTCGCTGGCCGTTCAAGGCTCCGCCTATTTCGTGAGCCAGCGCCGTGCCAAGAAACTCCTGCGCCACATAGCTGATTTCGAAGCCTTCCGCAGCCGCAGCGTCGGCTGTCGCAGGGCCAACGGCAGCGCAACGCAAACGGTTGCCACCGTTCACATTTCGTCCCAGATTCCGGCATCGGCTCGCAAAAAAACGAACCGCATTGGCGCTGGTGAAAAGCACCCAGTCGAACATTTCGAGCGAACCGATGGCGCGGTCCAGTTCGGAGGTATCGTCAGGTTCGGAAAAGCTGACGGCGGGAAACAGCAGGACGATGGCCCCCAGATTCTCCAAACGCTCCTTGATTTCACGCGCCTGCTCTATCGCTCGAGTTACCACAATCCGTTTGCCTTCCAGTAGCTTGTCCGCGCTCATGCTGTGGTTTCGCGGCCTTCACGGACCAACAGGGCTGCCGCTCCTCGTTCCAGCAGGATTGCTGCTGTCGCTGCGCCCAGCAGAGCCGCATCTTGCGGCGCGCCAGAGCTTCTTTCGAACAATCTTTGTTTCCCGTCAGGAGAAAGCACAGCGACATCGAGCGTCAGTTTTCCGCCTTCCACACGCCCCCATGCGCCAATAGAGACCTGGCAGCCGCCTTCGAGTCCCGCCAGCGCGGCGCGCTCGGCTTCTACTCCGCTGCGCGTTTCCCCATCATTCAATCTTGCGAGGATTCCAAGTGTTTCCGCGTCATCCGTACGGGATTCGATTCCAATCGCGCCTTGTCCGGCGGCGGGCAGGCTGACGTCGGTCGCCAGCACTTCGGATATATTTGCGCTCAGTCCCAGGCGATCGAGCCCAGCTTTAGCGAGCACGATGGCGTCGTAATCTCCGCGCTTTAATTTTTCGATGCGCGTATCCACATTCCCGCGAAGTTCGAGGATCTGCAAATCGCTGCGCACGTGCAGCAACTGGGATTTCCGGCGCAGGCTGCTGGTACCGACGCGCGCTCCTGAGGGCAGGTCGGCGAGCGACGCATCGCTATTCGAGAGCAACGCGTCGCGCACATCCTGGCGCTTGCAGATTGCCGCCATGGTCAAGCCGTCGGGAATTTCTGTTGGCACATCTTTCATACTGTGAACCGCCAAATCTACACGATTCTCCAGCAGCGCGTCTTCCAGTTCCTTGATGAACACGCCCTTGGTGCCCATCTGGCTAAAGCTCACCTGCTGAAATTTATCGCCGGAGGTCTTTACGATGACGAGTTCGGATTCGACGCCGCAGGTCACGCGCAGCGCTTCGGCGATACTTTTTGCCTGCCAGAGAGCCAGCGCGCTTCCCCTGGTTCCAATTCGCAAAGGCTTCAAGGCTTCTCCCGGTCAAGGTGGAAAAAATCCCGCAGCGCTTCGAGGTTCTGCAGCTTGCGGCGCAATTCTGGAGTGCCGCGAAGTTTTTCGGCTGGATCGATGACCACGCGATTGAGAAATTCTTCGAGCAATTTGCCAACTTCCGCGCGATCCTTTTCCGAGAGGTGCGACATGGCCGCCAGGCGTTCGCGCAAGAAAGTTTCCCGTTCGGCTTCCAGCTTTGCGCGAAGATCGCCCACGACAGCGCCAACCTCGACGCCTGCCTGCCAGTGCATGAATTTCTCGATTTGCTCTTCGATGATGGTTTCGGCTCGCGGAATTTCAGCCTCGCGCGCTTTTTTATTCTGCTCGACGATTTCGGTCAAATCGTCGACGTTATATAGATACGTGTTGTAAATGCCGTTGGCATCCGCCGCTACGTTGCGCGGAACGCCCAGATCGATCATCAACAGCGAACGATTGCCCCGCGCCGCCATTGCTCGCTCGATGATCTTGCGCGTCAGGATCGGCTCCGCGCTTGATACGGAAGTAACGATCAGGTCCGGCCATTCGAGCGCGGCGTTCAGGTTCTGCCAGGGGATCACGTCTCCGCCAAATCGCGCGGCGAGATCGGCGGCGTGTTCCTCGGTGCGATTCACGACGCGCAACTGCTTGATTCCGCGGTCGCACAGGTGGCGCACGACCTGTTCGCTGGTGGCGCCCGCGCCGACGATCAAGGCGCGATGATTATTTAATTTACCGAAGATGCGCTCGGCCAGCTTCACTCCGGCAAACGCCACCGAAACGGGGCGCGTGCCAATCTCCGTCTCATTGCGAACGCGCTTCCCTACTTCGAGCGCACCTTGGAACATACGGTTGAGCACCGGCCCCGTCGCGCCGTGATCGAGCGCGATTCGATACGCCTCGCGCACCTGTCCCAGAATTTCCGCCTCGCCCAGCAGCATGGAATCGAGTCCGGCAGCGACGCGAAACAGATGGTGCACCGCGCTGCGATCTCGATGACGATACAGAGAAGAGTTGAGAGCCGTCGGCGGCAACTGGTGAAAGGACGCGAGAAAATTCTCCACAGCTCCGGCGCTGTCCGCCGTAATCTCACGAGGCACGCCATACAGTTCACTGCGGTTGCAGGTGGAAAGCACCAGCGTCTCTTCCAGGATACCCCGCGAACGCAATTGATCGGCGGCGGCGCACGCCTGCTCGACGCTGAATACCACGCGCTCGCGCAACTCCACCGTCGCGGTGCGGTGATTTAATCCGATGAGAACAATTTCCATTTACAAAATGCCTGCCTGATTCCCTTGCGATAAATTCCAATCAGAAATAACGGTGAAAGTGCGAAAGATACCGGTTCACGATACTGTAACTGAAAATCACAAACACAAAATTGAAAATGCACAGCGCCGACGCGCGCGCGCCGCGCCATGCCGCCGTCCGCGCCAGCAGCGTGTAGCCGACGTACACCGCCAAAATCAAAGCCGTGATAATCACCTTGGGGTCGCCATCCCAATACCGGCCTTCCAGTCGGTGCGCCCAGATCAGTCCAGCCGTCATTCCCGCGGCCAGCGAACAGCAGCCTATCAGCACACTACTGCGCGTCATGGTCTCCAGAACTTCCAGCGCCGGGAAGCGCCATCCAACGATCCCCAGCTTGTGCTGCCGCAGACGCTGGTTCTGCACCAAAAAGATCACGCTTAACACAAACGAAAGCGCAAAGGCGGAGTACGCCAGAATATTCAGCGTCACGTGAAACGCAAAAAGAGGACCATGCGCTGGGGGAGCTTTTACAGGCCTCGCCTCACCTGCATGTGCGAGAAGAAAGACCACCAGGACGATCGGCAAAACAAACGGCCCCACGGAGCGCCGCCGATGAATCGCCTCGAGTCCCAGGTACGTCGCAGCCAGCAGCCAGGCGAATAGCGACAGCGAGCCGAACAGGTCGTCATAGGGCACGGCATGAATCATGCGCGACCGGTCCAGCAGAGCCAGGTAGTGGAGGACCAGCCCTCCGACCAGACATCCGGTCGCACCAATCCCCGCCCCACGCGACGGTTCGCGCAGGTTCCAGATATACAGCGCGAGGCTCGCCGCATAAAATAAAAGCGTTGCGAGCACGTAGGGGTTCATCATCATATTGAAATCGTACTACTTATATCCTGTTCCGCCCTTTTCTCAAGCATTATAGCCAATTCCCGAATTGGAAAGCACGCGACCAACTGGGAAGGTAACGGGCACGTTTTTCACACGGATGTGGTCAGTTGGCACCGCGCTCACTCTCGCTTGGAGTTGATTCTTCGCCAATCCAGGAAACGCATGAAAACATATCCAAGTCCAGTGTAGATCATGAGATTTGCAAATTGGGCAATTACCAAATTCAGGTCGTTGTGGACGTTTCCACCATTAAAAATTAGTGCGACAAACCCTCCAGGCCCAAAAGTGAGAAGCAACAGGCATCCCAGTAGTTTTGACATCGGTGAATCGCCCAAACCTGCGTGTGAATTCCAAAGAATTGTACCCAGCACTGTAAAGGCAACACCAATGACGAATGCCCCAACCGCCGGTATCACGGGCTGGGGAGCCGATGGACGGTTTACCCCAACAATCTTGAACTCAGCGATGCTCCCAAATGCGAGGAAGGCATACGCCACGATGAGCCGGCCAAACAGGTCAGGCCAAGAAAAAGTGGATGGTGCGCACGAGTCCACGGAGCCTGGGCTGTGAAATAGGAGAACCAGAATCAAGAGGGCTAAACCGAAAACGAAAGTGACCGCCGGGTTCGTTGGCACCGATGGAAGCCTGCCCCCTGACTCAACGAGAACGTAGTCCCGCGGAACAGCAGAAGGCGAAGTTCCTTCCGCAAATTCCGGTGAAGGTCCGAAAAGCTCTTGAACTCCTGGCGACTGAAAGCCACGATTGCGAACACCTAGAAGCTGTTGCATAACCTAATACAGGGTCTTGAAAAGAAGGTAGTTGAATTTTCTGAGATGAGAGATAAGGAGAAACAGCAGCGCCCAAGGAGGG
>Ga0265331_10000524_pt1 | contig 35436 bp, 43 predicted proteins | sample 41923metaG_FD_202088 | JGI IMG/M metagenome (GOLD analysis project Ga0265331, IMG submission 202088) | Rhizosphere microbial communities from Carex aquatilis grown in University of Washington, Seatle, WA, United States - 4-19-23 metaG | ecosystem: Host-associated > Plants > Roots > Rhizosphere... | reverse complement strand
CGCTGGCTTGATCGCTTCGTGCGCGCGCTATGCGAGCGCCCCGAGCGTCGCGTCGCCTTTCGCGCCTCGGCACACGACGACGCATCCACGCTTCGCTCCGTGGACGCAATCACGGGAGCGCTCGAAGCAATTGATCCTCGTGCGTCGCTCGCTCGTGGCATGGCCACTGAGCTCATGAAGTTCTGCGACCCCGCTGGACGGCTTCCGGAGGCGCGGCGTCAGGAGGCGCCGGCGCTCATCGCCATGATCGAATCAGCCCTTCAATAAGGGGCGCAGCCTCGAGGTCGCGTGGCCTTGGCGTTTCACGCGACCGCGCGGTCGTAGGAGCTGTTCGATGATGTGGCGATCTCGGCGCGCGCGCGTCAGCCGCCGCGGATACAGCACAGACCGAGCCGTCGTCGTGAGCCCCTCGGGACCCGTTCTCCGGAAAGCCATCGGCGCGCTCATGCCGCCTCGCAACGGTAGAAGTTGTCCGCTGTATGTTGTCGCGGTGGAAGCTGCCATGCGGACAGCACTTGTGTTGGAGATGCGAGCCCGCCGCCGTGAGAGCCGTAACCCTCGAAGCGCGTCATGTCGGAACGACGGTCGACGGTGAGCGCGATGCTACGCGGCCGAGCGGGGTAACCTACGACGCCTGCCCCAGGGCCATACCCGGCCGCCCGCGCGTCCTCCACGGTCCGGCGGGTTGAAGCTCGATCAGCAGCCGATCCGCATGGGTCAAATCTCGCTGGACCAAAGCGTGCTCGTCGTCGAAGACCGTTGTTGCTTCCTGGAACGTCACCAAATGCTTGCGCAGGTTCGACGCCGCCTTGCGCGGATCCCAGACGAACGCCATGCGACCTCAGCCGATCGCACGCGGGGCGACGACGCGCACGGCGCGGCTGACGAGCCGGTGCTGGTCAAAGATGTCCTCGCGCGAGAAGCGTCGGAGAATTCACAGCAGACATCCTGGCAGCCTAACGCCGAGGACAGGCGCCTGAGAACGGCAGACCACTCAATGAAATGACTCGATCGCGTTGTCATGCCCAAAATCGCCTTGACACCTCTTCGCGATCCGAAGGCCGACGTCTGCGGCTCGTCGGCGGGCGCCCGGCTAGCTCCGGTCACGCCCGTTCAAAGTGGACAAAACTCTGCCAGGGGGGCCCCCCGGCGCCTTTTTATCCACTCCCTCGACGCGGAAGCCGAAAACACGGGGAAAGACGGCCGAAGCGGCGCGGCATCCGCTTTGCCCATCCGGCAATTCGGTAGTCCGAAGCATTCGACATCGCTGTGTCCCGAGGTGCCATTGACACCCATCCACACGCCCATGAGCAAATCGATCCGTCCACCCGTCCACGGAAGCGCCGCAGGGAGCCAGGCTCACGAAACGTCTTCATCAAGGGGACCACGGACACTGGGAGAGCGATATTCGCGAAAGCCGTGGCCGAAGCTGCCCGCGTTGACGCGAGGTTCGTCGAATCGCAAGGCGGCAGACGCTCGTGACGGGCCGCGCATGACGACGCGAGCGCAAGACCGCGAACAACGTCCTCGCCGTGCTGGGCAACGCCCTCCGTGTTGCCGTCAGGTGGAAGGTCATCGCGACGGTGCCCTGCGCGATCGACCTCTACAAAGTGAGCAACGTCGTCCCAGAGTTCTACGAGTTCTCCGAATACGCGCGGCTCACGGACGCGGCGGTCAAGATCGACACCGGGACGTCGGTCGCCATCCTTCTGGGCGGCGACGCAGGACTCCGACGGGACGAGATTTGCGCACTGCGTCGGTGCGATGTCGACTTTGCTCGCCAACAGATCCGGGTCGAGCAATCAGACTGGAAGGGGATCGTGAGCACGCCGAAGGGCGGTCGCGGCCGCATCGTTCCAATGACCGAGGCTCTCTTCGCGGCGCTCCAGAAGCACCGTCACTTGCGCGGCGAGCGCGTCCTCACGCTCGACAATGGGTTGCCCGTAGCCGGGCACGCGCTGCGGGACTGGATTCAACGTGCACAACGGCGAGCCGGGGTTCCCGCAACCAGAAACGCGCACATCTTGCGTCACACTTTTGCTCGCGAGGGCCATCGAGGGGGCCGTTTCGGCGGGGCGGTGGGATGTCGTGGCGCAGCTCGCCAAGGAGCTCGAGGCGCGGCGGCTGGCGGCGGTCGGCGTCATGCTCCTCGCTGATGAGTGGGCAAAGCGGACACCATCGAGCTGAGAAGATCCCTCGGGGTCGTCACGCCGCGTGGGTGCTTTTCCTTTTCTCGGCACCGGCGCGCGTGGCTGCCCTTGATGCGACCTTTCGGCCGCGACGAGGCACGCTTCGTTCGCGCGGCGCTTGCCGCATGGAGGCCGTTGCCTTTTCCTTCTGACTACCGCGTGCTGCGCCTGCACCAGAAGCAACGCCCAGCTCGACGTGCACGCGCCGCCCCAGGGCTGCAGCGATGTTGACCAGCGCGTCGAGCGAAAAGCGCGACAGCCGGCCGCGCAACAGATCGTTGATGCGCGGCTGTGTCACGCCGCAACGATTCGCCGCCTGTGTTTGGGTCCAGCCGTTTTTCTCGACGATCGCCGCAAGCTTGCCCATCAGGTCCGAACGCACGCGCAGGTTGGCTCCCTCCTCCGCCGTGTTGGCGATCGCGTCCCACACACTCGCGAAAGTTTCCGTGGCCTTGCTCATCGTCGTTCCCTCATCAACTGCTCGAAGCGTTCCTTGGCGATCTCGATGTCCTGCTTTGGCGTGGCCTGCGTCTTCTTCTGAACCGCGTGCAGCACGACCACCGCCTCAGTCAAACGCGCCGTGTACATCACCCGGTAGGCTCCCGAATCGTCCCACACCCGGATCTCCTCAACGCCCTTGCCGATCGACGGCATGGGCTTGAAGTCCGCGGGCTGTCTTCCCCGTTGTACCTGGTCGAGCTGATAGCCGGCGTCATGCTTCGCGTCCTTCGGAAACTCGCGCAGGGGCTTGAGCGAGTCGCCGAGAAATCGCAGGGGCTTGAGCGTCATTATATCCGTTCGTATATAACCGGCAAGGGCGGCCGACGGAAGTCGCGCCCCCCAACGCGCAAGAGCGCGGCCTCGTGGAGCACGCGCGAGTTCCTCCTCGAGCTCGGCGTCGGCTTTCCTTGGAGTCTGCGGCTTGTACGGGCGCGCGTGGATGAGCGTGATGCCGAGGCGCGCGCACACGAGGGCGAGGTGGTGCGAGCGAAACGCCGACCCGTTGTCGACGTAGAGACGCAGCGGGATCCCGCGCCGCACGATCCCTTGCTTGAGCACGGGCAGGAACGCGCTCGTGCTCTCCGAGAATGCGAAGGCGGCGTACGGCACGACGCGCCTCGCGTCGTCGACCAAGCAGATGAGATAGGTCTTCTGCTTGCGGCGGCCGGCGATGTACACGGCGGGCCCGTGCATCACGTCGCTCATCCACAGCTCGCTGGCGCGCTCGTACGCGAAGTGCAGGCGATCGTTGCTCGTCGGATCTTCGGGGCGCTTGTCCATGACGCCTGCGCGCGACAGGATGCGATGCACCGTCGAGAGAGGCAGCGTCGTGGCGCGCGCGGCGTCGCTTTGGTTCTTCGCGTTATCAATGACCATCGCGACCGACCACGCGCGGTGCTCGTCCTTGATCGACACGAGCAGATCGGCGACGCCCTCGTCGATGGCGCGCGCGCGTCCGATGTCTTTGCGCGGTTTCGGTTTCAGCGCGTCGAAGCCGCCCGTCTTGTCGCGACAGAGATCCTCTCGGCAGTGCAAGGATCCGGGAAAGTTCTCGGACTCCGCTTCTCGCGATCGCGCCCCTTCTCAGGCGATTCGTCGGCAGAGCAATCCGGCGTGCGAGGCGGCGTGGATCACGAGAGAAAGGGAGCGCCTACACCACCTCCCGACGGACCTGCCCGCCAGGGATGAGTCGTCGATTCCTACCTGACGTTGCTCCCGCCGCTCAGAGAATGCACGCCTGACCTCACGGGTGAGGGCGCTTGCTGGAAACGTCGGCGCGCAGTAGTGGGGATTGTGTCGTCACGTCTTGCGGAGCGCCTCCGCGAAGCCACCGGGCCATTTCACGTGTCGGTAGAGCGCGCGCTTCCACTGACTCGCTGTGAGCTCACGGTCGACGCCTATCGTCGCATTCTCGGCGCGTTTCTCGGCTTCTACGGTCCGCTCGAAGCGGGGCTCGTGCGTCTCGCCACTTGCTCCGCCGAACTGAACTTGATCGGTCGCGAGAAGATTTCGTGGCTCCGTCAAGACTTGTGCGCGCTCGGGGCGAGCGAATCGGACCTCGCTGCCATCCCGACGTGCCCGGATCTTCCGCGTGTGGATGCCGTAGACCGAGCTTTCGGCTGTATGTACGTGCTCGAAGGCGCCACCCTGGGTGGGCAAATCATCGCGCGGAATCTCGAGCAGCACCTCGCGATGGGTGCCCAGTCCTGCGCATTCTTCCGCGCCTACGGCGCCGCCACGGGGACGATGTGGCGCACGTTCGTGGCGCACCTGAACCGCCAAGAGCCGCCCTTCGACGGCGCTGTAGCGGCCGCGGTCGAGACTTTCGAATGCCTCGAGCGTTGGCTGGTGGCTCGAGGAGCGCCGACGTGGCAGAAGTGATCCGGTCCGGGACTCCGAAAATGGATCTGACGGAATGCGACCGGGAGCCTATCCACATTCCCGGCGCGATTCAGGGCCATGGCGTGCTCATCATCGTGGTGGAGCCGGAGCTGACGATCGCGAACGTCAGCGTGAACGTTCGAGACTTTTTTGGGGTGGAGCCGCTGGCGACGATTGGAAGGCCGCTCGCGAGGCTCATCGGCCCGGGCGCGGAGTCCACAGTCGCCGCCGGGCTGCGCCGCGGTACCCTTTCCGCGTTCAATCCAATCCGGGTGGTCGTGGGCGAACGGGCGTTCGACGCGATCCTCCATCGGAACGGCCCGACGACGATCGTCGAACTGGAGCCGAACGAAGCGCCCGCTGCGAAGAACGACGAATTGCTTCGGCCGGTGCTCACTCGCCTGCAGGCCGCGACGCGCCTCTCGGAGCTCTTGGCGATCGCGGTCGAAGAGATCCGAACCCTCACGGGGTTCGACCGTGTCATGGCCTATCGCTTCCTCGAAGATGGTCACGGTGAAGTCGTCCAAGAAGCGAGGGCTCAGGACCTCGACCCCTACTTGGGTCAGCATTATCCAGCGACCGATATCCCGATTCAGGCGCGTCGGCTTTACGTCCTCAACTGGCTCAGGATCATCCCCGATGTGGCCTACGAGCCCGTGCCGCTCGTCTCCAGCGTTTCGCCCAGCACCGGCGAGCCGCCCGATCTCTCGGGCGCGTCGCTTCGGAGCGTGTCTCCTGTCCACGTCGAATACCTGAGGAACATGGGCGTTCGCGCCTCGATGAGCATCTCCGTGGTCCGCGGCCAGGCGCTGTTGGGCCTCTTCGCGTGCCACCATCGGGAGCCCCGTCGCGTCCCGTTCGTCCTACGCGCGACTTGCGAGCTGATTGGACGTTTCGTATCGATGCAGGCGGCGGCGCTCCTCGAACTGGCGGCAACTGCGCAGCGGAGCGCCATCCAGGACGCCGAGGTAGAGCTCGTCGAGGCGGTCCGAGGCCACCCCGAGGGGTGGGCGGCCGGGCTCCTGGGCCGGACTTCGTCGCTCCTCCGAATCGTGACCGCGACGGGCGTCGCCATCTGCGACGACGACCGCGTCCACCGCGTCGGCGCGACGCCCACCGAAGGCGAGATCCGGGGCCTCGTCGCCTGGCTCGACCAGCGAAGGTCCGGCAGCTTCCAAACGCATGCGCTCTCGCAAGCATACGCGCCCGCCCGCGAATACAGCGGAGTGGCCGGCGGGCTTCTTGCCATCACGATTCCGAAGCCGACGCCGTCGCACGTCTTGTGGTTCCGCTACGAAACGCCGCGGACGGTGACCTGGAGCGGGGACCCTTCGAAGCCGGCCGAGTCGGCAGGCGAAAGCGAGCGAATCCACCCGCGTCGGTCATTCGCGGCGTGGCTCGAGAACGTTCGCGGCATCTCGTCGCCGTGGACCCGCGCCGAGATCGATGTGGCCGAAGACCTGCGACGACACGCCGTCGAGATCGATCTCGCCCGCCACGTCGTCCGCGCCGAGCAGGCGATCCGGGCCCGCGACGAGATCCTCGCCATCGTGTCTCACGATCTCAGAAGCCCGCTCTCGTTGATCCGGGTGGCCACGACTTTCATTTCACGCGACAGCGAGCGGCTCCGCACAGGAGTGATGGTCGGCCGCATCCAGCAGGCCGTTTCTCAGATGAATACGCTCATCTCGGATCTGTTGGATCTCGCGCGGATCGAGGCGGGCAAGCTCCCCATCCATCCGGCGCGTTGCGACGCGACCGAGCTCGTATCGAACGCGGTCGCGATGCACGCACCACTCGCGGAAGAACGCGGGATCTTCCTCGTGTGCTCCGAGATGTCCGAGGTGCGGGTTATGGGCGACCGCGAGCGGCTGTACCAGGTGCTGTCCAACCTTCTCAGCAATGCCATCAAGTTCACACCCGCCGCTGGGTCGATCCATGTCGACGTGCATTCCGACGACGACAACGCTCGGTTCTCCGTAAGAGACACGGGACCGGGCATCTCGCCCTCCGAGCAGGCGCGGATTTTCGACCGCTACGCGCAAGGCGACAAAGCGGGGCTGCGGCCCGGCGCCGGCTTGGGTCTTTACATCGCGAAAGGAATCGTCGACGCCCACGGCGGGCGCATCTGGGTCGAGAGCGTTCCGGGTCGTGGCAGCACGTTTGCTTTCACCATTCCTCGCACGTGAACAGTTAACGCCTCGCAGCGAATCGGGCCATCGTGCTCGCGCGCCTGGCTTCGCCCCCAAGCGAACGCGCAGCGGGCTCACAGAGTCGCGGACGATGCTTACGCACCAAAGGCCAGTACGTCAGCCCAGATGGCCTCGTCGATCGGAACTCCCTTCTCCATGCTGTTACGTCGCGATTTCAGCGTGCTGTCGCCAGGAAATCGGATCCCGTATGGTCCCTAAATACGATCTCGGACTCACGCGGCGTTTCGTTCATAGAAGTTGAGGAGTCCGCCAAGCCGTTCGCGGCGACGGATGGGACCAGACTCGTCGGGAGTACCGGGCGCTGGAAAGGGAATGACATTGCCAAGGCCTTGGTGATTCCGTTCGGAGTGATAGTGCGCGACGAATTCCCTGACCGTTCGTCGCAGATGACGCTCGCCCAGTGGGACGATGTGCTGCAAACATTCCTGCTTAATCGAGCGAACGAACCTCTCAGCAAAAGCGTTCAAATTCGGACTGCGAGCGGGCAGCCGCAAGAGTTTCACACCTGCAGAAGCCAGAACGCTTTTGAAGTGCGCGGTGTACAGCGGGTCGCGGTCCACGATCAAGTAGACGAAGCCGCTCAAGGGACCTGCTACCGAGTCGGTGAGATTGCGCGCGATCTGCGCCCTCCACTCCCCGTCGGCCCGGCTCGTGATGCCTGCGATGTGAATGCGCCGCGTTTTCAGCTCGATCACGAATAGCACCAGGTAGCGTACGAGGCCGCCGACGGTCAGAACCTCGACGCTGAAGAAGTCCGCCGCGGCGATGGCGTCCCAATGCGCCTTCAGAAACGCCCTCCACGGCAACGTCTTTCCTCGCAACGGCGCCGGCTCAATCCCATTGTCCTTCAGAATCCGCGCAATCGTCGAGCGGCCCAAGTCCAGGCCGAGGTTCATCAGTGCGCCGCGAAGCCGCGTGTACCCCCACGACGGATTTTCGCGAGCCATCGTCAGCAGCTGTCCGACCCGGTCGTCGGGCGAGCGGGGACGGCCTGCCGCGGGTCGGGCACGACTGCCGTCGTACTTGCCCGCGACCTTCTCGCGGTACCAGCCCAAGATCGTCTCGGGCGTCGCCAGCGATGCCACCTCCGCCAGCCGCTTTCGGCCCAGCGCTCTGCCCTTTTCGGCGAGGAGACAACGCTCCGCGTCCGTGAAGCGCAGTCGCTTTGGGCTGAGGCGGCCGCGAAGCACGCGGTTCTCCGCCCGCAAGTACTCGATCGCTTCACCTTGCTGACGAGCCAGCCAGCTCGCAACGAGGAAAATCATGAACTGAAGCGGCGCCGATGACCTCACGGTCGCCCAATCCTGTCTAGCCGCACCGCCTTCGAACGAGAACTTCCGACTTTTCGGCGAAATTCGGCCCGATCGACTTTCGGGACCATACGGGCGCCGTTTCGGCGGAGCGGTGGGACGTCGTGGCGCAGCTCGCCAAGGAGCTCGAGGCGCGAAGGCTCGCGGCGGTCGGCGTGATGCACCTGACTGACGAACGGGCGAACGGGGCGCCCCCGAGGTGAGAATTTGAAGCGCAACCCAAGCTCTGAACTGAGACGAGGTCGGAGAGGCACTTGCGCTCGAGGGCCGGCCCGGTTCACCGCGCTGACCGGCGTCGACCTGGCAATCTGTCCTCGTTGCGGCGGCCCGATGATCCGTGCCCTCTCGCCGACGACCCACGCAAGTTGCGCGCGCTGCGTCCCCATCTCCACTACCTTTCGCCGACGATTCGTGACCATGGAGCTCGTGGGTGGCGGTTCTCATTGTGGGCCCCCACGTCGTGCCGGAAGCGTGCGGCGCAGGACGGGCACACGTAGAAGGACCACGAAGCAGGGGCTAGTCTGCGCAGCGAGGTCGGCCGGGGCGCCCGTCGCCTCTGCGCCCGACGCGGGGCACACGCCCGCGTTGAAGAGATCGAGCACTGCCCGGCGTAGCGCCCTCGGGCGACGCCGTCCGCGCTCCCCCCAATCCCTCGTTCGACAGTACTCTACTGTCGCGGGAGCCACCGGAAGGTCTCGCACCTCCTATGGTCGGCTCTTTATCCACAGCGATTGCGATCACTTGCGAAACGGCCACCCGCGGCCTCACAAGGGGTGATCGGGTGATCGGTCTCTGACTCACGATGGCACACGCGGCGCGTTCGAATCGCTCGGACGAGGGGCGTTGCGATGGCACGGCTCGTGCGACGCGCCGGCGTCATGCGCTTGCCTCTAACCCTTCACCTTCGTCGCATCGCGTCGCTTGCCATGGCCATGCCGATTGTTGCCTGCGGCAGCGGAGCCACCGCGGGATCCGACACGCTGTTCGACGGGGCACTGAGGATCGCCGAAGGGTCAGCTTCCGACGCGCCTGCAGCTGCCGCTGACGCCGCCTCCGCGACCCCAGCCCCGGGTGCCGACGCCCAAGGCCTCGATGCGCGCGCGGACGCGGGCGAAGACGTTGTTTCCCCGGATGCTGCGGCCTCGTCCGACGCCGACGCGACTCTCGTACAAGACGAGGGGGCCGACATCGGAACCGAGGCCGCGGTCGATGGATCTGCGTCCTGTCCTTTGCAGCAGCCGAGCATTGGCGGCATGGGCAGCGTATGCAGTGGGTCCCCAACGTGCACGTATGGTCATGCGACCTGCTGCGGAATCGGCTCTTCTGCGTCTACGTGCCGATGCCAAGCCGGAACGTTCGTGTGCATCATGACCGTCGAGTGCAACTTCATCTGCCCTGACGCCGGCTCCGACTAGAGGCTTCCGCCAGGACTGTTCGCCGTCCTTCCTTCGTCGACGGCATCGGGGGCGAAGCGCTACTTCGCCGCGATCGGCATAGGAACGACCGCCGGCGCCTGCGCGGGCGCCTTGTGCATCCCGTGCCTCTGCGCACGCTCAGTCTCTTCGCCCAGCGGGCGGGCAAGGTCTTCGTGTCGGGTCACCACGTGGGCCCGCCTCGTGCGCGAGCACGGCTGGCGCCGCCCTCCCATGCGCGTGCACCTGAACCGAGGATGCGTAAACGTCGGTCAGCACTTGTGCCCTCCGTGTTGACGCCGTGAAGGAACCGCCACTCGGTGGTCGCCCACGAGCGGCCAATTCCCGCGACAATCCGCCAGGATCGAGTTTTGGGACCGTACGGGATGGGCCTTGGGCTTGCTACACGTGGGCTATAGTCCGATCCGATGCGGAGGCGGGAACCGAGCAGGTCGTCGCCAGTGCTGGCCGCGACGATTGCTGCCGCGGCGATGATTGCACAGGTCGTGATCGGCAAGGCGACGCGCGACGCGCTCTTCTTTTCGCATTTCTCAGCGGCGCGCTTGCCGGTCGTGCTCATCGCCGGTTCGATCGTGTCCGGGGCGGTTGTGTGGCTGACGACCCGGCTGCTGGCGCGCTTCGGACCGGCGCGCGTGGCGCCGATCGTGTTCGCGGCCCAAGGCGTTCTTGTGCTGGTCGAGTGGGCCCTGGCGGCACCTTTCGAGCCGCAGATCGCCCTCGTCTTCTACGTTCACATGCTCGCCGTCAACGCCATAATCGTGTCGGTTTTCTGGTCCGTCGTCGGTGAGGGGTTCGATCCACACACCGCCAAGGACGTCATAGGCCGAATCGGCGCGGGCGCCACGCTCGGTGGAGTTCTCGGCGGCGGCATCGCGTGGGGCGCGTCCAGAGTCACGACGGTGCCGACGATGTTCGGGGTGATGGCGGCGCTGAGCGGCGTGTGCACGTGGGGTGTGGCGACCCTCGTGCGCGGCACACGCGCCTCGCACCATCGGCCGGCGCAGGCGACCGTGCGCGCCTCTGGGTTGACAGCACTCCGGCAGACTCCGTTCCTTCGCCTGCTCGCGATCGTCGTTCTCCTCGGCGGATTGGCGCAGTCGCTCCTGGACTATGCGCTCGGCGCGGAAGCCAAGGCGACATACGGCGAAGGTGCGCGGCTGCTCGCGTTCTTCGCGCTCTTCCAGACCGCGGTAGGCGTCTTCTCGTTCCTTGCACCTCGCGACGAACCGGTTTGCGTCCGACCGGCTCGGCATCGGCGCAACGATGGCGCTTCTTCCGGGCGGCGTCATCGCCTGCGGAGCCCTGGTGCTTGGTGTGCCATCTCTCGTGACCGTCGCACTCCAGCGAGGGGTTGACGCGATACTCCGTGCCTCGTTCTTCGGCTCGGCATACGAGGTGCTCTTCACACCGGTTCCGAAAACGCTCAAGCGAGCTACGAAGACGACGATCGATGTCAGCTTCGATCGCGTCGGGTTGGCGGTCGGAAGCGCGCTGACGCTCGGCATCCTCGCGCTGTTCCCGCACGACGCGTTGCGAGGCGTGATCGCCGTTGCAGTCGTCGCTGCGGCGGTGCACCTCGTCGTCATCTACCGCCTGCACCACGGCTACGTCGAGACGCTCACCGACCGACTGCGGTCGGGCGTGCTGGTGCTCGACCTCGCGAGTGTCGTCGACGCGACGACCCGGGCGACCCTTTCGCGAACGCTCGAGTCGCTCGATCGCCGCACGCTACTCGCGCAGACCGAAACGCATAGCGCGCAAGCCATCGCGGCGCTGAAGCCGGCTCCGGAGCACCCGCGTCTCGCGCCCGAACCGGTCGATGATGTCGTACGCGCGCTCGCGGATCTGCGCGCGCCCGACGCAGCCAGGATCCGCCGAGGGCTCCAGGGCGCCGACGCACAGCGCTTCCGCTGACGGTGTCGATCCTCGACCTCCTTGGGCGAGACGACGTGGCTCGCGATGCGGCGATCGCGCTGGCCCCGCTCGTGCCGCGCATCGTCGGGGCGATCCTCGACGTCGTCTTCGACCCGAGCCGTCCGCCCTCCGCGCGACGTCGCGCGGCGCGGCTGCTCTCCACGGTCTCCTCGCAGCGCACGGCTTCCGCATTGGATCTCGCGCTCGATACCGAGGATCTCGACGTGAGGTGTGCGTGTAGCCGGACGCTTCTCCGAATCCGTGAGACTAACTCCGAGCTTCGCTTCGACGCGGCGGCGACTCTCGCGCGGGCACGTCGCGAGCTCGAAACAGGCCGCGAAGGGCACGCTCGCGACGCGCTCGAGCTCGAGCACACGTTCAACCTCCTTTCTCTGACATTCCCGCGCGAGGCGATGCAGCTTGCGTACGGTGCAGTCTTTTCACACGATCCATTCCTCCGAGGCGTCGCGCTCGAGTATCTCGACGCCATGCTCCCGGCCGATCTCCGTGCCGCGCTCACGCCGAGGCTCAACGCGGCGACGACGCGACCGATCGCAGCGCAACGGCAGGGCACGCGGGCGCTCGACGATCTGCTCCAATCAAAGGAGACGATACGGGCGAGCCTCGACGAGCTCCGGCGCGCCCACGATCCCGACGCCGAGACGCCGCCCTGAGCAGCACCACCGGTTCAGCCGGCGCCAGCGAGCGCCTCGCGCCCACGGAGATCGACCGCCATCGTGGCCCCGGGCGGAGCAGCGCGCTTCTCCTTCGAACGAGCACGAAGGTCAGCCCCGCGGTTCTGCCACCACGCTCGCGCTGCCTGGACGTCGTACTTGTCGGCGTCGACGCACGCAACCAGCGCCCCGCGCAAGGCCTCGGCCGACGCCGGGCGATCCTCGCGCTTCTTTGCAAGGCACGCCAAGATGAGCGCCTCGAGATCCGGTGGAACGGCCCGACCCAGGCGCTGCGAAGGCGGCACAGGCGCCTCCAGCAGGTGCTTGCTGCACACCTCGACGACCGTCGCCGCGGCGAAGACGTGCTGCCCAGTGAGCAGGAAGTACCCGACCGCGCCGAGCGCATAGAGATCGGAACGCGCGTCGACGGAGTCGGGAGAAGCGATCGCCTCCGGCGCGAGGTATAGCGGCGTGCCGGTGATCGCATCGACATTCGTGAGCGCAGCGTCGCCCGGCGAAGTCTCGAGGGTCTTCACGAGCCCGAAGTCGACGACCTTGACGATGTCGGGTTCGTCCACACGCTCCGTGAGAACGAGGTTCGCGGGCTTGATATCGCGGTGAATGAGGCCCAGCGCGTGCGCTTCGGCGAGCGCGCCGCTCGCTTGCGCGAGAATGCGTATGACGCGTGCGGGCTGAAGGGGGCCGTCTTCGTCAACGAGCCGTTCGAGGTCGAATCCGTCGATGTACTCCATCACGTAGTAGAAGACGTCGTCGGCAGTGCGGCCGTAGTCGAAGATCGAGACCGTGTGCGGGTGAGTGAGTCGGCTCGTGAGCTGCACCTCGCGCTCGAAGCGGGCTAAGTTCTTCTCTCCGGCACGGTCCGGAAGCAGGAGCTTGATCGCAGCGGGGCGGCGCAGCATGGCGTGCGTCGCGCGGTAGACGACGCCCATGCCACCCTCACCGAGCTTCTCCTCGAGGGTGTACTGCCCCAGCTTCAGCACGGCGCCGATCCGGCGGCGAAGGCGAATGATGGTGTTGAGCGCCGTGACGATGCCGGCCAGCAAGACGCTCAGCAGGACGCCCAACACCAGGACGATTCCCGAACCGGGCGGTGATGGCATTGGACTGGACGAGACCAGGGCCCAGGTGCGACCGGCGAAGGGAAATGTGGACCGGGACAGCAGCACATGAGGCGCCGGCGCCCCGGCGTGCGCCACCCCGGCTTCGGTCTCGTACAGGACGGCCTCGTCATTCCCATCGGTCGCGTCGACCAGTCCCATGGCCAGTCCGGCGAAGTCGTCGGTCTGCTGGAGGCGCGCGATGAGTGGTGCGATCCGGAAGAGCTCGACGCCAAATCCCCGCAGGGTTCGGCGGCGCTCGCCGACCGTCGGAGGGATCCTTCCAGTCTCATACACGGGCACGAAGACAATGACCGACGTGACGTTGGGATTGTCGATGATCAACCGCAGGCGCGGTGACACGACCGCCAGCCCAGAATCGCGGGCTCGTTCCGCCGTGGTTGCGCGCCTGATCTCACTGGCCTCGTCGTACCCGAAGGACAGTGGGATGGGCGGCTCGATGTACAGGCAGGGCAGATATTCAGCACGGTCGGGCGCCCGAACCATCCGTCTCTGTTCATCGGATTCCGTGATCTGAAAGTCCGGGTATCCTTCCGCGCGTGCCGCTCGTTCGAAGGCCGAACGTTCGGCGGCGAAAACGCGCTTGGCCCAGATGAAGGCGAAGATGCTCGAGTGGCGCGAGAGCCCGTCGCGCACGAACGCCCGAAACTCCTGGCGGGTAACCTCCTGCGACGCCTCGAACAACGAAGGCAGCGTCCTCAAGACCTCCAACGACAGGTCCAGGCTGGTCTGCAGGGCGCGCGCCGCCCGGCTGGCCCGCTTTTCGAACGCCGCCTGCTGAGCCTGTCGAGCCCGGGATCGGACCAGTCCGACGGCCGCGGCCGAAAGAGCGATTCCGACGATCAGGACGACAATACCGGGAACGTGACGACGCCACGATGCCGGCGCCCCCGATCCGATGAGGGTGTCCGTGGCTCGGGCGCGGGTGGACACGCTCTCGACCTTACGCCTTGCGCATAGGAACTGCAAAGCCCATTATCCTGTCAAACCACGCCGTAACCCTCGACTAAATTCACCGTCGCTCACTCAGACGATGCCTGGCTGCCAGATTGGAGCAGCCGTGATCGAATCCAAAGCACACCATCGCCCTAGGCCGGCCGATTCGGTAACCATTAGCTACCTAGCGGCCGCCTGCCGTTCAGTCCGAGTCGGCGGGGAACAACTCTTGTAGAAGTCCGGTGACCGTGCTTTGGCCATAGGCGGCAGATCGGTTGGCAATCCCATACTCGCGAGGACTTCTCGCGCAGTAGTTGGCTCGGTGACGAGCTCGACGAACTTCACAACCCGCGCCTTTACCGCCGGATGCTGCGCATCGCTCGGTTCATCGAGTACGGCGGGCAGCTCTAGAAGAACGAGACGCGCGAGACGCTCGTCGAGTGCAAGCGCCGGCCGAAGGGCAACGCGTGCCCCGGGCTGATGTGGGTCGTGAAGACCGGCGACGACGGCATTTTCGCGCACTGCATCGTCTGCAAGATCGAGGAGGCCTTCGTCCAGAACTGGCAGGGGACCGAGTGGGCCGACGGGATGATGGAGCCGGTGCCGGTGACGCTGGGCGGGCCCGCCCTGCACTGAGCGGCTGCGGCGACTCGCTCGCGTTCGAGGGCCGCGCCACCAAGGCCGCTACGCCTCGCTGTCCAGTTAGAAGCGCGGACGCGAGCGCACCACCTGTGCTGGTGAAAAACTCATCCCTCAGAGTTCGGGCGGCAGGCACGCGCCTACGTCCACAGCATACCGCACCGACGGTGTGGATTCTCCGCTGACAATCCGGACGCTCTGGGCGAGCGTCCCAACGTGGTCGCGTTCCTCATGGCGGTCGTCGGCGCGCTCCGGGCGGCGCTCCGCTCGCGAGTGAGCCTGGTCGCCGAAAACCTCGCGCTGCGACAACAGCTTGCGATCCTGCGCCGTCAGACGAAACGCGCCCGTCTCACGCCGCTGGATCGGGGGTTTTGGATCGTGCTCTCGCGCGCCTGGTCGCGATGGCCGCAAAGCCTCGCGATCGTCAAGCCCGAGACCGTGATTCGGTGGCATCGGCGGGGATTCGCTCGCTTCTGGGCCTGGAAGTCGAAGCGCCGCGGCCGACCGCCGATCAAGCCGGAGATCATTAGGCTTATCGTCCGTATGGTCACCGACAACCCTCGGTGGAGTCGCAGGCGCATTGCGCAGGAGCTCGCGAAGCTCGGCTTCCAAGTCGATAAGAACACGGTAGCTCGCTACATGCCCAAGCCCGGTGACCGTCCTCGCCGACCTTCACAGACCTGGAGGACGTTCATCCGCAATCATCTTGGCGGAACGCTCGCCATCGACTTTTTCACTGTGCCGACCGTGACGTTCGATGTACTCTACGTTTTCGTCGTTTTATCGCTCGAGCGACGCCTCATTCTGCATGCGAACGTGACCGCGCATCCGCACGCCGCGTGGGCGGCCCAGCAGGTCGTCGAAGGTGTCGGCGAGAACGGAGCGTTCACGTTCCTCGTGCGCGATCGCGACGCGATCTTTGGTCGAGCCTTTGACCACCGCGTGAACAATCTCGGCATCCGGCAGCTGCGGATCGCACCGCGATCGCCTTGGCAGAATGGCTTCGCCGAGCGGCTTGTTGGAACGTTCCGTCGCGAGCTAACGGATCACCTGATTGTACTCAACGAGCGGCACCTCGTTCGGTGCGTTCGCGAATATGCGAGATTCTACAACAGCGACCGGCCGCACATGTCGCTCAGCGGCGACGCGCCCGCCGGACGCGAGGTTGAACCTCCTGATCGAGGGAACGTCATCGTTCTCCCGCGAGTCGGCGGCCTCCACTATCGATACACGAGGCGCGCCGCATGACTTGTTCACCACGACAGCAGAATATTCTCCGCCGGTTCGTATTCGGCAGCAGTGAGTTTGGCGATTGGCATGGCTCGGAGATTGGGAATCGTATCGCGTCTAAAGGAGCGTAAGCGAGGGCGCTGATCATCCCCGCAATCTTGCTCTCGTGAACCTCGTCGAGAGCAAGACGTATAAGGTCCGCCAGCACGTTCCTGATGCGTACGTGCGGGCAGCAGTCGCATTGCTCCTGTACCGCATTGCTCCTGTACCGCATTGCTCCTGTACGGCGCGGCGTTCATGATCGCGGCCGACTGGGTGAGCCCCTAAGCTGGAACGGACCCTGACCAAGACGCGTCGCGACAGCGCTCGCCATGCCGGGACGCTGGGCCTCCTTCTCTTCTACGCCGTGGCATGTCGCCGCCGGCGTCCGAGGGTACCGAAATCAACGGTATCACCGTACCCAGGAGCCTCCCGTTGTCCAGGGTCATTCAGTGCTCGCGCGCGTTCAGGTGCGAGTCATAGCGTCGATGGTCGGCCTCGGCTGGATGGGCCCGAGCAGACGTTCTCGCCACGCCCGTGAAGCGATCGACTCGAGAAGCTAACGCACGCCTTCCCAGAATGCCCATTCTGTCGACCGAGGATCGTTCGCGATCTCCGATGTGAGATCGAAGCGCATGGTGGCCCTCCGTCTCAGGTCGTACTTCGGCCAGCCGGGATCCCCGCTGCTCGCAAAGGCGACCCAGGCCTTGTGCATGGTGTCGGCGAGCTGTTGTGGCGGGCTCGCTCCGAGAAGCGGTTCAGTCTCGGTGCCAAGCGTGTCGAAGACGAAGGCGATCTCGAGTCCGTGGCACGCGCCGAGGAGTCCGTTCAATTGCGGCGAGCGCCAGGCAAACTGAAACGCATAGGTGGCCGAGGCCCCTTTGGCGTGGGCGTCGGCCAGGCGAAGGGCGGGGATGCGGATGTACCAGTCGCTCTGAATGGCGGCGAGCAGGTCGCCGGCACTGGCGCCGGGATGTGCTGCACGATAGGCCGTCACGGCCACGTCGACCGGCAGCCCGTAGGTCGCGACGGCTCCAGCCAGGATTCCATCTGTGATGTGCTCGATCGCGCCGTAGGACACCAGGAACAACCTCCACTCGTCGGTCGTCGAACCCACCATGAGGTCGATGCCCCCGCTCGCTCCGGCCGCGATCCGATCAATCGGACGGGCGGGGATGACGTTCCCGTCGATCACAGGCTGCCAGGGCATCATGCTGACTGCGACCTCCTGACCCCAGCGCCGTGGGTCGGGATGGGCGGCGAGATCGCCTCTGAGGTCCAGCTGCGCCGCAAGCAGACGTTCGACGGAGACCGCGGCGAGCGCCTCCGGGGTTGCCGCGACGCCGAGCTTCTCTGCAATGCGATCGCCGATCTGCTGCGCGGCCGTGGCCGAGATTGCATGATGCGCCGCTCCGCTCTGCGCGATGGCGCGTCGGAACAGCCCTTCCGCGCCAGGTATGGCGAGGAGCGTGCCGACGCTCATCCCTCCAGCCGATTGGCCGAACACGGTAACGTTGCCGGGATCACCACCGAAGGCAGCGATATTCTCCCGTACCCACTGGAGCGCGGCTATCTGGTCGAGCAAGCCGCGGTTGGCGTTTCCTTTGCCCAGATAGAGGAACCCCTCGGCGCCGACACGATAGTTGATGGTCACGCAGACGATGCCGTCGCGGGCGAAGCGGCTGCCGTCATAGGCTGCACCCGTTCCCGACTCGAAAGCGCCGCCTGGAATCCAGACCATGACCGGGAGCCCGGCCGAACCGAGGTCGAAGGACCAGATGTTGAGGTTGAGGCAGTCCTCTCCTGCGACGGCGGGGTTTGCGAACATCGCATCGAGTGGCGGGTTGGGGAGCTGCGGGGGCGTCGGGCCGAAGGTCAGGGCATCGCGCACGCCGCTCCAGGGCTCGACCGGCTGCGGGGGTCGGAGACGGTTGGCGCCAAACGGCGGCGCTGCATAGGGAACGCCCTTGAACGTGCGGACCCCGCCGGTGACCGTGCCGCGCACGTCGCCGTGCCGAGTCTTGACGACAGTATTCATTGGCTTACTCCAGAGACAACGTCGCGCGGTAAGGCGCTCTGCGATCCCGAAGACGAGGCAGCCGGTACTCTCGGCAGGTCAGCAGCCACCACCGGCCGCACCAACTCCTCCATTGCCGCATGGAACTTGGCCGGTTCATCAACAAATGGTTCGTGGCCGGACTCCTCGAACCAAACGAGCTTCTTCGACGGCGCGGTCAGCGCGTCGAAGTAGGCCACGCTAGTCTCAGGCGGGACCCAGTGGTCGCGGCGCCCGAGAAAGAAGAAGATGGGCATTTGGAACGCGGGCGCGAGCTCCAGGAGATTCAGTCTCGAAACGTCAGCCCACATGGCGTCGAGAGAGAACCGGAAGCCGCGCAGGAGGTTGGGCAGGTCGAAGATCGATGATTCCGGCCGCCCGAGAACGATTCGTCCCATGTTCCACAAGGCCCTTGGGCCCAACTGCCCATCGAAATGTTGGAGGCACGTGCGCTCGGTCCACAACCTGCCGGCCGTGTGAGGAGGCGGGCCGATGGCGCGCAACTTCTTCAGGGCCTTGCGGTCGTGGAGACGTTGCGCTTCGGCGAGGACGAACGCGTACGAAGACGCCTCACTCGCCGGCCAGTCGCCAATCTGTCCGCTGCCGACGTACGCCGAGACCCTCTCGGGGAAGCGCGCAGCGTAGAGCATCCCGAGCGCAGAGCCCCAGGAGGGGCCGAAGATCGTTACCTTGCTCTGCTCGACGCGCTTGCACACCGCATCGACCAGCTCGTCGAGATCGGCGATGAACTGCTCGACCGTCATCGAGGACCTGGGGATCTTGCGGTCGAAGGACTTGCCGGCGCCGCGCTGGTCCCAATTGACGATGGTGAAACTCTTCTCTAGCGGCGCATTGAAGTGCCGGAAGAAGCGCATCTCACTCATGCCCGGTCCACCGTGCAGGAGGATCAGCGGCGGATTCGTGAGGCTCTCGCCACGCATCATCACCCACTGCTCGAGCCCCCCGAGACGGAGATAGTTGACCTCGGCGATGCTGCCGGGAACGACCTCGCTCTGAAGCCCGCGGAAGCGCGGCGTGTTTCCCAGATGTTTCATGCGCTCAACGAGCCTCCGTGCACGTGCCGTGCATTGGGCGGGCCACGGCTTCGCGTCGCGGGTAGCCAGACGGGGACGCCTTACGGCGAACGCCCGCGGTCGAATGAGGAACATCCTGCGCATCGGCGCACGGGTTGCGGACCCTCTCCGGCCCTTGCATGGTCGAGGCGCGGACGACCGAAGGCGACCGACGACACGTGTCGCTGCGACGAAGAGTGTGGAAGGATCCCGGCCCCACGGGGGCAGCTTCGGCCATCTCGCCGCCGCGCCGAACAGTCGGCGCCCGCTTGTCGTCTCAACACTCATTTTCCACCGTACCGGGCGCGTGTCCGCTCGTTCGCTCCCGGCCCGGGCGCCAGCACCATATCGCGGCCCGCGAGGGGCCGGCCCTCCTCATTGAGGATGCGAAGCCGTGGGATGGGTCGCCCGGTGCGCCGGTCGAGCGTCAGCAGCGGTTCGCGCCCTTCGCCGTAGATCCAACGATCGCCCGACTGCTGCAATGCAGTCATGAGCGTCGCAAGGTCCTTCCCTTTCGCCGTCACTCGTACGCGTAACGCGTGCCGTGGACGCCGGCGTCGACCCGGGCGAACACGCCGTGTGCCACCAGGTGCTCCAACCGCGCGCTCAAGATGTTCTTCGAGATGTCTAAATTCGCCTCGAAATCGGCGAAGCGGTGCGTCCCCACGAACGCATCGCGGCATTGGGCGACCCGCCGGCACGTTGACCGCTCGCCGCTTGGGTCGAGGTCGCAGCCCCCAAAACCGCCACTGCGACCCGTGCGCGCGCGGGCACCCGAGCACGCGCTCCCCAGCCTGCGGAGTGCGAGCTGCGCCCCACGCGGGTCGCAGGGACGGGCTCGATCGCTGGTCGCTGGACACCCCGGTCGGGCGTCCGCCGATGCTTGGCCGATGCATACCGAGGCGATCGACTACTCGTACGACGGGCAGGCGCTGCGGGGTTGCCTGGCGGTCGACGAGGCTCGGGCGGGGCGCGTGCCGGGCGTGCTCGTCGTCCACCACGCGGGCGGGCTGGGCGACGAGATGCAGGAGAAGACCCGCCGCCTCGCTTCGCTCGGGTACTGCGCGTTCGCCCTCGACATGTTCGGCAAGCGCGAGCCGGTAAGCGACGGCCTGCGGCGCACCGGAGAGATCGCGGCAGACCTGAAGCGTTGGCGCGGTCTCGCGACTGCCGGCCTCGAGGACGAGCGTTTCAAAAGGTAAACGGGGAGCCGCGATGATCGCGAGTGGAAGCTTCCGCGGCGGATCGAGTGATCATGTTCATTGACCTTTGCGGCTCGCAGAGATCGATGCACGTCGCGACGCATCGCCCTTGGCGTGAGCGGGACGAGCAGGCCAATGACCTTGGGCCAGCTGCTCGAACGGCTTGCACCGCGCAGGACGGCGCCCTAACGCGGCGGCGTAGGCGGAGAGGTTCCGGGGGGAATCCGGCCAGTCCCGTGAGTGGTCCGCTTATGTCAATTCGGCGTGCAAGCCCCGAGCAGAGGCGTGCACACCGGACCGCTGCAACCGGTCCAGGGCTCGCACGGATCGATACCGCTGGAAGGAAAGACGCAGGGCGTACCTTGCGGGAGCCAAGGCTTGCACGTACCGCTCGTGGCTTCGCAATAGCTTGTGGCCGGATCGCAGGTGTTCGTCCGGTTCACGACGATGCAAGGACCGGTCGAAGGCCTGTGCACGCAGGTGTGCGTACCGGATTCGTCGCAAATGATGTCGCTCGAAGTGTATTGGACGCCGCACTGGAATAGCGATGTGCACGCTTCACCCAACTTCGCTGGGGGCATGCACGTGGCGGTCAACGCGTCATCCGACTCGACGCAAGCAAGGCCCGATGCGCATGCGGGACCAGCAAATTTGGAGCACGTCGCGCCTGTGCTCGCGCTCCCACACGCAAGGCATACAGCGGGCGCAGGGCCGCCCGTGCAGCAAAGCCCGGACGCGCATTGGACCGGCATTCCGCAATCTTCGCCGTTCCCTCCCGGCGGAACGATGGCTTCGCACACCCCCGATCCCCAGAGTCCCGCTCCTTGTATTGGCACGGCCGCACAAAACTGGTGCGGAGGGCAATCACTATTCATGCGGCACGGTCCGCCGGAAGCCGGTCTGCAACTTCCTTCACACGTCGTTGTCGAGGTAACGATACACATTGATCCGCCAGGACATTCGACGTCGTCGATGCATGCGCCGCCGTCGGGCACACTGCCCGCAAAAGCCGCTGCACACGGCGCGGGGGGCGGTGCAGTCAAAAAGTCGACGGCGCAGTCCAGATTGAAGAGCGCAGTCAGGCACATCTTTGCCTGCGTCGAATCGAACTGTGCCTTTCCGTCCGACACTGCCTTGACGGCCGCCGACGGTACGTCGAAGTTGACCTGAGCGTACTGCGCGCCCATATACGCATCGCAGGTAGCTGTATCTGGGAATGTCCCGCATCGGACTGCCCAATCGCAATACGATGCAGTGAGGCCCGTCACCCAATTTTTGACTGGAAACGACGCGTCGGGACCGAGCTGGCCGATTGCATCGTCCGCGAAGCTCGCGTTCCCTGCGTCGCCTGAATCGCCTCGGCCATTAGACCCATAGAACTGCAATCCTGAGTCGCCCCCGCCGCTAGACCCGGCGCTACCGCCACTTCCACTGCTACTGCTCGGCGCTGCCGCACCCGAACTGCTCGACGCGGAGCTGCCGTCCGCCCCTGAACTCCCGCTAGTGCCGCCCCCATCGCTGACACCGCCGTCGTCAACGTTCTCTTGGGCCACGAGAACCCGCCCGCAAGCCGCCGCGACGAGCGGTGAAAGGAGCGCCAGAAAAAGACGAACGTGTCGCATCGGTCAGAGCGCCCCCCTCCGCCACATCGCTGCGTCAGCCCACCGCGCCACAGCCTAGCGTAGCAGCGCCGCCCACAACAGCCGGGGAATCTACTTTGCCGAGGCTACAGGCATTCCAACTTCGAGACCCTCTTGCCTCGAGCACCGACCGTGTAGGGCGCCGAGCATCCCTTCTCGTCAGCAATCCCTGGCTTCAGGTTTGCCGGCTTCACGTCGTCTGGTTCCATGATGGGCAGGGCGTTCAGCACGATTCCCTCGGCGGCTTGCCCCGCTCGCGTCGCCCCAAGCCGCACCCGCTCGGCCGCGTGCGAGCGATCGACGACGGCGCCGTCGGCTGTTGTGATGGAGCCAATGTCGTCGCGTAGCCCCGCTACCCCGCAGCAGGCTGATCCCCACCGCCACGGCGGCGTGCTTTCGCTTGCGGCGCACGCCGACGGAGCAATCGCTCGTAAGCACCGTGCCATCCGCTCTCGGAAGAAACGGACGCAGGACGCCGCTTCTATTTGGAGGAAGGCTTCCGCCTCCTCCCGGGCCATGCCGGACAGGTTGTAGAAGTTCTTTCCGCATTGCGCGCAGAATCGAAGGCGGTCACCGCGGACCATCCCGTCCCAGTCCGCCCTGCAGGGGCTGGCCACGCGGAGGTTGTCGAGGGAGGGCGGCGTGCGCGCATCGCCGCTCGCCAAAAGTCCGTCGATTTCCGCAAACTCCTTTTCCAGCCGGGGCACGCGTTCGACGGTGCGAGCCAATTCATCGGCGGCTTGGCGCGCTTCCGCCAGCTCGGCGACCAAACGCTCACGACGTGAGACGAGAGCGGAGGCGGATCGCGATAGCTTATGAGCGGTCCGACGATTCGGCGGTGACAGTCGGATACGTCGAGCCGCAGCGATGACGACACCGCGAGCATTCGTTCGAGCTCATGGTGCAAGGCTGTGAGCGTGGTGTCGCGCGGACCGTGCCGCGGCCCGGTCCATCGGGCTACTCGATCGGCTCCTCTTTCGCCCGCCGTTCCCACGTCTGGGGATCGCGAGCCCCGTGCACGATGCCGACGATCCTCACATGGTCGGCGCGAACGGCGAAGTGGACAGAATACGGCGAGCGAAGAACGCGCGCGCGGCGGAGCCCGATATCCTCGAGCACGATCGCGAAGCTGGTCGGCGAGGTCCCGACATTACGAAGCGTCGCACGAAGTCGCTCGAAGAAGAGGGCCTCGTACGGTGGCAGTCGATGCCGCCGGTACCAGAGCGCGATCCGGCGCAGATCGCCGAGCGCGCTCGGGTTGAAGACGAGCATCATCCGTCGGCGTTACCTGGTCTGCGCGCGTGTTCGATCGCCGCGTCGATGGTCAGAACGCGTCCGGGGCTGTCGCCGCGCGCCTCTGCCGCGTCCATATCGGACATCCGTCGGCGAAGCTCGGCCTCCCAGGCGGGGCTGAGCTTGTCAGGCACGCGCTCCCATAGCTCTTCGGCGAGCTCCAGTCGCTCGTCATCGGCAAGCTCGGCGGCCATTTCCAGCATTCGCGCGACGCGGGCGGTCGACATGACGTCATGAGCATGCCTCGTTCGGGCCATCGCGTCGAGCCGACCTAGGGGACGGGCTCCCGCCACGTCTAGCGCCAGCGAAATGGCAGGAAGCGGCGGTTGGGCCGAAGTTCTTCGAGCTCCTCTCGCATCGCTCGCCGCTCCGCGACGAGCTCCGGGATCACCTCGTCGGCGGCGCTCGCGAGCGCCCGCGTCATCCGGTCGATCGCCGCCTCGAGCACCGCCGCCCGCCCTTCAATTTCCGCCGCGGCGAGGCGTTAGGGTGTCGGTTTAGCCGAGCCCGTTTCGCAAGGTCCTCCCCGGCGCAGGCACTACTACCCCACTACCGGATCTGGGCGCAGTGGTACTCAAGCCCGTTGAGTACCACTTTTGGGTGTTCGGCCGTAACGGAGGGATCGTCCAAACGGGCTGGCGTGGAGCGTGCCGAGCTCTATGCAAGCGACGAGACGTGCAAGGCGATCACCTTCCATGATCTGCGGGTCACGGGGATCACGTGGATGGCCGTCCGCGGGGATGAACCCCTTCGCATCATGCAGCGCGCAGGTCATACAAGCTTCGAGACGACCCAGGGGTACATCCGCGAGGCGGAGAACTTGCGGGCGGGATTTGGCACCGTGTTCCCCCCCCTCCCGGCCTCCCGTTTGGCCCATTCAATGGGCCAAGTAACCCGACTGGTACCAAAAAACTCAATGATATCAGTGGAGCTGACGGGAATCGAAACGGTTTTGAGAATCCCCACGATTTGCCTGGAATCGTTGGCAATTCCGATCACTCACTCACGACCGAATCGCGCGGCAATCGCCCCGCTCGGGACCCCTCGATACCAGTCGATACCAGTGCGGAGCACGTTTCGGATGGTGACTTGGAGCGCGCGATCGTGAAGGCCGTGACGCTTGGCCTCGGAGAGGTGGCCCGTGTTCTCGCGGGCCAGCTGGAAGAGCGGAAGCGGGCGCGCGTGCCGGGCAATGTCGTGGCGATGCGCCCCCGGGGGCAGTCGTGACGCTGGCCGTACGCGCATTCGCGAGGCAGAGCGCCGACTACCCAAGAGCCTTGACGCCTTGCAACGACTATTGCACATTGTGTTTGCCATGAATCGACAAGACGACGCCATCCCGCGCACTCCGAAACGCGAGGCGCTCTTGGCCGTACGCCTGACGCCCGATCATCTTCGCCGACTGAAGTTGGCCGCCGTGGCGCGTGGGCAAACGCTTGCGGAGCACGTGCGAGAGCGGCTCTTCTCGCCGGACGCTACTTTGTGAAATCTGAAAAGCGAACGGCGCCCAACCCGACCAAAGGTGGCGCCGCTCGCAAGGAGAATCGAACGTGAATTTAGCTGAAGTCTGTTTCGGGTCAACCCCGGCTTTGCGCCCCCCACCCGGCGATTCGTCGTGGCCCTTTGGCCCCGAGCAGCAAGCGGAGCTTCGCGCCCTCGCCGCGAGCCGTAGCGCTGAGGACGCGCAAGCCATCCGGGGTGGATTCCTTGGCGCTCTACCCAAGCCAGCGCCCACCGAGCAACAAGCTCGCATCGCAACCCGGATCCGAGCGCTCGGCCCAGGTTATTCATACCTCGCGGATATGGCGCTCGGGCCCGGTGCTGATTTGTCCGAAGTCCTCGACCTCGTCGATCGACGACAGGTGCAGGATGGTCAAATTCTCAAACTAGAGCTCAAATTGATTCGCCTGAAGCGGCAGGCGCTCGCGCAACAGCGTATTCAACTTGGAAAAATAATCACGCATAACGCGATTCGGGCAACGCGCCGCGCCGCTCACACACCGCGCCGTAAAAGGCGCGCATCGGCCGCTCGGACCGCGACACGCGCCGGCCCGCCCGAACCACCACCCGCACCACCTGACTTAACCCTCGCCAGCGCGGGAGGCTCGACATGAGCCAGCCCAGCAAGCCCCTGGCGACAATCGAGCCGATCGCGATCAGCGACGCGAGCGCGTTCGCCTCAATCGGGTTGACGTCGCGGCAATTTCGCCGATGGCTCATCGACGCGAACGTCCCTCACCGCAAAGTCGGCCGTCGGACCGTCGCGCTCGTTGACCATGTCCGCGCGGCGCTCGGCGCCACGCCGACACCGGCGCCAGCGCTGTCGCGCGTCGAGTTGGTGCGTCGCGCGGCAGGGGGGAAGTGATGAATAATCGCAAATCACGGCGTGCGGCTCGGCAGACTTGTCGAGCGCTCGCTCGCGGCGAAACCAACGAGGAAGCCTTCCGATTACTGTCGACGCTCAACGGCGTTGTTGTACCAGACGATGGCCCGCCTGGCGGACGTCGCGATTGCGCAATTTTGCTTGTCGATACGAGACCGCCGGCCGTAATCGTTCGTCGGGAAAATATACACCGGGCCTTGCGTGCCGTCGGCATTCAATGCGATGGCCTCGATTTCCTCTTGCGCGAAATGGCTGCGTCCCCAAAGGACGATGGCACGCGGTATCCCGTTCTGATTATTGTTCGCAATGTGGTGCACCTGCACTACGTGAATTGGGCGCCTCTCAGCCGCGGGGGAGTTTCGTGACGGAGATCAAGGGCGGCGTTCGCGAAGGCGAGGCGCACGTCGCCGAATTCACCGAATCTGGACCCGAGCGCCGGGCGCGGCAAGCGGCCGAAGTTCTTTCAGACCACGACGACGACGACGAGACTCCGACCCCGAAGGGCAAAGGGCGGACCGCCCCGTGTTCCGACCTTTGGAACGCGGAGCGCTTCGTCAAGCGCCATGGGAGCGCGGTGCGGTTCGTCTCCACCTGGGGCGCGTGGCTCTCATGGGATGGCGCGCGCTGGGCCGCAGATGCCGCGTGTGGCGTCGAAGCGCTCGCCAAGGATACCGCCCGCGACATCTGCGAATGGTCCACCACCAAGCTCGCAGAGGCCATCAAGTCGGGCAATGACGACAAGCGCAAGCGCGCCGACGCCCTTGTGAAGTGGGCTACCAAGTCTCAGGGGGCGCAGCGCCTCGCCGCGATGGTCCAGGTGGCGCGCTCCACCCCCTCGATCGCGATCCGCCACACGGAGCTCGACTCCGACCCGATGGCGCTGAACGTCGCCAACGGCACGCTCGACTTGCGAACCGGCGCGCTCCGCAAGCACGACCCCCGTGACCTGCTGACCAGGCTCGCCCCCGTCGCCTTCGACCACAAGGCCACCTGCCCCACGTTGGATGCGTTCCTGCTTCGCGCCATGGGCGGCAACGCGGAACTCGTGGATTACCTCGCCCGTATCGTCGGATATTCGCTCACTGGAGAAGTGCGCGAGCACGTCCTTGCGTTCTTCTTCGGCGGAGGGGCGAACGGCAAATCTACGTTTCTCGGAGTCGTGCGAGATCTGCTCGGCGATTACGCCGCGCCCGCTTCGGGTGGGCTGCTCTTCAACGGGAAGGGTGAGCACCCTACCGCGCTCGCCGCACTCTGCGGTAGGCGCTTCGTCACCTGCTCAGAAATCCAAGACGGCCAGCAATTTGACGAAGCACTCGTGAAGGATCTCACCGGCGGTGACCAGATTACCGCTCGGCGAATGCGTGAAGATTTCTGGACGTTCAAGCCGACGCACAAGCTATTTCTCGCCGGGAATCACAAGCCACACGTGCGGGGGGACGATGGCGGTATCTGGCGCAGAATCAAGCTCGTACCGTGGTCGGTTGTAATTCCCGAAGCGGAACGCGATACGCATCTTCCAGAGAAGCTCCGCGCGGAATTGGCGGGAATCCTGGCGTGGGCGGTACGCGGATGCCTCGCGTGGCAACAGCGTGGCCTTGCGGAACCCCAGGCCGTACGCGACGCGACCGCAGCCTATCGCGACGAGAGTGACACGCTCGGGCAATTCTTTCGGCTGACGGTCCAATTCGAGCGCGATGCTTCCGTGACTCGAAAGGAAATCCGCGAAGCCTACGAGCTATTTTGCGCAGAGAACGGCTCATCCCCATTCGTGGCAACGCGGTTCGCCCAGCGTCTCCGCGAGCACGGGGTCACTGAAAAGAGCATTCACGTCGGCCCTAAGTGCGTCAACGGATGGCGGGGCGTGCGCCTCATGACCGAGGCGGAACGCGCAGCGGCTCAAGTGTGGACAGCCCCGAAGGGGGGCGATTCGTGAGGTACCTCCGAGGTAGCAATTTGGGGTTGGTGCCTCACGAGGGGTGTTCTTAGGCGTCAATAGCAAGATGGTACCTCAGAGGTACCTCGGGATTGGGGCGGAGGGAGCGTCCAGCATTCCGACCCCCCTCGCGCACGCGCGCGCAAGCTCGGACTGCAGCGCGGCCGAGGCGCCCCCATGCGCGCGCGCGCATGCTACGTGCGGCAGGATGGGGCAGCGTCAGGGGCCGGCGGCCGGGGGCGGCCAGCCGAGCGGCTTGCCGGACAGCGCGCGCGTCAGAACGCGGCTCCCCCACGGCGGCCGTCTACCGGCGCACGGGCGCGGTCTTCTCGACGGCTTGGGCCCGAGACGTGGGGGACTGGACAGGGGGCCTGGCCAGGGGTGCCAGCGGCGCGCTTGCTCGGGACCTTGGCCAAGCCCGCTCGCCAAGGCTCGCCAAGGCAACGAGCCCGCTCCGCAGGGCACCACGGGCCTCCGGCCCCCAACCCTGCCCCCACCGACGCGCGACCGCTGGAGGCGTTGGCCGGGTGCGAACCCCGTGACAGACTGCGCCGCATGGCTCTGACCGACGTCGAACGCCAGCGTAGGAGCCGCGCGCGAAGGGCGGAACGAGCCAAGGCGCTTACGAACGACGTGACACGGATCGTGACGCCGATCGTGACGGCGAGAGACGAGATGGTCGAGATGCTCCGGGAGATTGCCCGGGCCGCGTACAAGGCCAACGAGTGGCGCGACGCGATCGCCGCGGCGGGCAAGGCCATCGACGTCATGGACCGCGCCACCATCATGGCCCGGGAGGCACCTCCGAAGGAGGAGGATCTAAGCCACCTTTCGGACGATCAACTCCGCGAGCTACTCGTCGCGGACCCCGACTTGATAGCCATGGTCCGGGAGCGGCTCGAACAGGAAAAGCTCGACGCGCGTGGCGCCTCGTGCCCGATTGGCGCGCGCGAGGTTGTCGCAAGCCCTGGTGACCGTGAGGAGGGACTGGGCCCCTGGCGAAATGGCCGCCTGCTGCCGTGAATCACTTCTTTAGGATCTGGCGATACTGCTGCATTGCGGCGCCTCCACACGCGCTCGAACACTTGGTGTAGGGCTCATTGTCGTGACCCTGTGCGTAACTGAGCGGTGGACACCTGTCGACGCACTCCATGGCCTCCATCAAGACGCGGGCCGCCTCCTCGACCTTGCCGGTGCGCTCGACAACCTGATTGCCTTCGTATGCGATCACGCCCAGCAAGACACAGATGATGACTCCGAGCGCCGGGTTGATGTTCTTCATGGGACCAACTTTACCCGGGGCTCTCCCCGTGCGCGCGCGCCTGAAGCTCCGTGTGCAGGATGGGGCAGCCGGCCACGTGGCGCGGGAGCCCGGGGTGCTTGCGGAGCGGCTCACGGCCGGACCTTGGCCAAGGTCGGGCGGCAAGGAGCCATCTCCGCAGGCACCTCCAGCGCCGGCCCCCGATGCCGCCCCATCGTGCGCGCACTGGGAACACGCCCGTCGACGTAGGCACCCCATGATGCGTGCGCGCGCGCAAAGACCCCGTCCCGATGCAAATCTCTGAACTTCGACGCCTCGCTTGGGCCGCTCGCCGCCCGCTCCGACCTGGCCCCGCGATCCGCAAGCCGGACCTACCACGCTGCGGTGCGCGATGCCGTAGCAAGGGCGGGGCGCCCTGCATGGCCCCCGTCGTGGTCCGCCATTTCACGAACAAGCGGGGCGACCTGTGGCGGGTCGTGCGCAACCGATGCCGCATGCTCGGCGGTCTCTCAACCGGGTTCGCGGACTGCCGACGGGCGCCGACGCTGCGCGGAGGCGGGCCATGCAGCAATATTCATCGCGATTATGCATTGTCGTCCGTACCGGCTTGGCCTCAGAAGGGCGCGCTACCTCGTAAGTCCATCCAGCGGCTGCCTCAAAAGTCAGCCCTATCGCTTGGCGCCGATCTCAAGCGTGATCCATGTAGGTCCACCAATTTCGGGACCGAGGTCCCCATGGACGGCGTGTCCACGCAGCACATGGCCGCGCGGTCTATCGAGTGGACCCGAAACGGCTAACCTCGCAGACGCGAGCGCCTTGGCAAGCGCCGTCGCTGCTTCGTGTTTGGTTCTGTCGGCTGACGGCTCGACCTCCACCAGAATTCCCGCAACTACGCGCGCCAGATTTCTCCCCGTCCACGTTCTGGCACTCCATCCGGAGTCTCGAAGCACCGAGAGTATCGATTCTGACAGCGTCATCGGTTCGAGATCCGGTGGCCTCACAAATAGGATGCCGGTGCCGGCGAACGGAGCGAGCGCGTGGACCATCTCCTTGTGTTGGTCGCTAGCAATCGTCCTGTTTGCCAGCTTCGCCTCGGCAGATGCCACGGCAGCGGTCAACCCTGCATCCGCTATCGCGGAAGTTACGCCGAGTTTATGTACGGCAATCGCCACCCATACGGCAGTTACCGCACCAATGGCGCCCAGCGACGCGGTAAAAATTGGAGCGAGACCGCAAAGTGTTCCAACCGAACTGATCGCAACGATCGCCGCAACGCCGACGTTGGCCAAGCTCACGTTGTGGTGGCTGCGAGACGAATTCTTGTCCACGGATCATACGGCGTCCTGTTGTGACGATGCGAAACGGCTTCGCGTCACGAAGGACCTCCTAGCGATTGCCATTCTTCTCCAAGTGGCGGCGAACGTCATTTTGTTTCGCGCGTGGCGCGTGGGAAGCCCCGGCCAGCCACAGCGCCAGGCAGCCCGCAAGCCGCCGCATAGGAGGGCGCGGTCGCCGGGAGCCTCGGCGAGAGCGCCCGGTGACGCGGCGACGATTGCGCGAGGGGCCGCCTTGGTAGACAATGACGGTAGGCTTCCGGTGACGGGGGCCCTCCAGCGGCCAGGGGGGTCGGGGGGGGCCAGGGGGACCGAGTGCGCTCGTCGCCCGCTAGCGAGACCGACCCCGCTGGCAAGAGGTCCGTAGTGGTTCAGACAATGCGCGTCACTCGGCCGCCACTTTTCATTTTGCAGTTGTTTTGCGCTTGCGCGAATTCGCAGCCGCCGACCTCCACGCAGGTCGCGCACCCAACCGTTCCTTCAACTGCGCCGCCACGAACAAGCCTGAGCGCTATCGAGGAAGAGCCGGCCCCAGACCCCTGGAAGCGATACTACCTCGACAGTCACCACTTTTCCGCGCAGTTCCCGGGCCCACCCAAAGCGACCGACGTCGCCCCGAGCGTCACATACGAGGCGCACAACGCTGCCGGTTCCATCTTCATGGTGGTCTGTAGCCCGGAGCCAGAAGATCATGGCGGGGTCAAGCGCGCGCACGACGGCGCGGCCGAAGCCGGGCGCATCCTTTCCGAGAGTTCGCCCGACTTCTACGGCGAGAGCGCTTACGAGGCCGACATCCGCTTGCCGGATGGCTCCCAACGGTTGACCCTGTTCGTCGACTATGGCGGGCGTTTTTGCGTGGCCGGAGCAGAGCTCACGAGCGATGCAGATGAGCTTCAAGCGATTCGCTTTATCCGCTCCTTTCGCCCCGAGCCCGTGCCCCCGTAACCCTCGGAGAAGCGTGCGTACTGACGCGAGGGGGGGGCGGCTTATCGTCGTCGCGAGCGTGGTGTCCCATCGCGAAGCCCGATGGTGGTCACGGAATGTAGGCGCGCGGCGGGACGTGTTCGGGAGCTACGCCGCTCGGCTCTGCGGCGCCGCGCTCGCGAGCATCCGCGAAACCTGCATCGCGGCGAAAGGCTTCCCCGTCCGGGCGACGTGGCCCTCAGTAGCGAGAGCAGCGGCAACGGCCCGGAGGGACCGGCCCTCGGCCGACAGCGCCCGAGCGCGGGCGATGACCGCTTGCTCGCTCTCGACGGCGGCGAGGCCGCCGGACCCGTCGACGGCGAACCCGTAGGGGACATCGCCCCCGGTCTTCTCGCCCCGGGCAGACTTCGCGGCGAGGGCCGCCTTCGTCCTGGCCCGGATGAGCGCGCGCTCGTAGGCGGCCGCGCCGTCGATAACCGTCCGCATGAACGCATCGGCGGGGGTGTCGCCGTTGCCCTCGCCCGCCGCGCTGACCACGACCGCGCCGCTCGACCCCGCAGCGCGTTCGACACCCGCGGTCAGCACAACGTCCCGGGCGATGCGATCGCGCTTCGCCACGACGAGCACGCCCGCGCCGTGCTCGCGCAAGCTCGCCAGTGCCGCCACGAGGGCCGGACGCCCGTCGATGGGGGTCACGCTGCACACCCCTTGGTCGACGTGCCAGGCGACCACGGACACGCCTTCGCGGGCGGCCCATGCTTCGATGCTCGCGCGCTGCGCTTCGGGCCCGAGCTTCTGTTCTTCCTTGCTGACACGGACGTAGGCGACTGCGACCCGGGGCGAACCGACGTTGACGCGCTTGCTCATGACCTATGTGTAACACTTCGTTCGATGCGTGACAATAAGCATCGTACAAGGCCTGTAGGCAACCGGTTGCGTACTCCGAGGCGTACCTGTACACTTGGCTACCTATGGCGAAGGCAAAGGACATCGGCGGTAGCGAATGGCCCTACGTCGTGCGGCTCTCGAACGAAGACCAGCGGCAACGGCTCGCCCGTTTGGAGCAAGCCATGTGCACGAAGCTTGGCGCGAGCGTTCCGCGGACGACCGTGCTCGAAGCGGTCCTCGCGCGTGGGCTCGACGCTTTGGAGCCGGAGTACGGCATCAAGGTCTCGGGAAAGCGGTGAAACCGAGGGGCGGGCACCAGGGCGGACGCACGGCAACCGCACCGACGTTTCTGATATTCTCGGCAGCGTGCGGGTGGGCCAGATGCGCTGTTATGGCACCGTCGCGATCGTCTCAGCGATCATCGTCGGTTGTGCAAGTGAGCCGACGTACCTGCCGAAAGTGCACGGCCCGGACGGGCGGACGTGGTGGGAACTTGAGTGCCCGACGAGGATGGAATGCCGCGAAGAGCTGTCGCGGCAGTGTCCATCTGGTTACAAGGTGCTCGACGAAGCCACGGAGGACGATGGCGCAACGGCGGCGCGCATCGGAACAGTCACGGTCATCCGTCATCGGGAGCGGACGTCGCTTCTCTTTCGGTGCAAGAACGATCCGTGACGTTGTGGCGCACCGCGACGAGTGGGCGCAGCTCGACCCGGCGGAGGGCAGGACGATGAGCAGAGCAAGCACCGGAACGGTTCGCGTTCTCACGAACGCCGAGACGGGTCATCGCCAGTGGCATGCGAAGTTCACACTGCCCGGCGGCAAGCGCGGGCGGTGGGTGCCCATTCCCGCGAAGGGCGACCCTCCGCTAGCGCTCGACGATGAGGCAGGGGCGAAGGCCTACGCCGCTTCGCTCGCGCCGCAGGTGAGGGCCGCTAGCGCGGCGGGGAGCTCACCACTGGAGACGGTCGAGGCCTACTCGGTTCGCTGGTGCGTGTGGCGCGAACGCAAGGGCCTCGGATGCGTCGACGGCGATCGCCAGCTCCTTGCGCGCCACATCCTTCCAGCCATTGGCAAGCGAGACGTCCGCACCATCGCCCGCGACGACTTGAAGCGGCTCATCACCGCGCTCGACAAGAAGGCAGCCAGGGGCAAGAGCGCCGACGGCAAGCCCTTCGCCTGGAAGACGGCCGTCAACGCGTGGGGAGTCGCCCGCGCCCTTTTCCGCGACGCGCAAAAAGCCAAGGACGTCACCTTGTGCGTGCGCGAGGACAATCCTGCGGAAGGCGTGGCCGGCCCCGATGTCGGCGCAAAGAAGGCCAAGACGTACCTGTGGCCGAGCGAATTTCTCACCCTCGCAGGAAGCGAGCGCGTCCCGGTTCGGTGGGGTCGACTCTTCGCGCTGGCCGTCTACACGTTCGCCCGCGCGGGGGAGCTCGCGGCGCTCAAGTGGTCCGACGTCGACTTGGAGCACGGGACCATCCACGTGCACCAATCGAACGATCGCGTGCGCAAGCGGGGCATCAAGGCGACCAAAAGCGAGACGGCGCGGCGCATACCCGTTGAGCCGGAACTCGCCCCCCTTCTCGCGGCCATGCGTCGGGAGGCTGGCGGCAAGGGGCTCGTCTTCCGGATGCCATCGGCGGGCGTGCTCTCGTACAAGCTCAAACGCTACTTGGAGCGCGCCGGGGTCGAGCGCTCGGACCTTTTCGCCAGCGACGCGACCCGCAAGGCCGTCACCTTCCACGATCTGCGGGCCACGGGAATCACGTGGATGGCGGCACGGGGCGACGATCCCTTACGGATCATGCAGCGCGCCGGGCACGCGGACTTTGAGACCACGAAGATCTACCTGAGGGAGGCAGAGAACCTCGCGAAGGCCTTCGGAACCGTCTTCCCTACCCTCCCGGCTCGCCTTCTGGGAATCGCCCCGAATCGCCCCGGGGCGATTGCCGCGTCACGAAAGAGCCCAAAACAAGGGGTTTCGAGTGGAGCTGACGGGAATCGAACCCACTTTAGCCGCAATTCATAACTAGGCGCGGCGGCTACTCTTTTCGTGCAAGGGCTCGATTCCCCTCCCCTTTTCTCGATTCTTGGCTTCCTCCCAATTCCTCCACGCCCCTCCCGAATGCGCCCGGGGCGTGGCAAGGGTGGGGCAAGGCCCGGCGAGGGCGCCGAGCACCTCGCGCGAAGCGAAAGTCCCCTACCGCTCCCTTGGATCCAGCGATCCCGGTCGCGCCTGGCGAGCACCGCGCCGGAGGATTCTGATTCCGGCACGTGGTCAGGATCCGAGGCCAGCGGATCTGCCTCGAGCGGTGGATCAGGTTCTGCTTTCGGTGGTCGTTTCGGGACGGTGGGTCGTGCTTGTCCGTCATGACAAGCGACCGACCTGATTGGTGCGCCGCCACGCCTCTCGACCCGACCAGCGCTAGAGGTTCGAAAACATCACCCCGCTCAGCGTCGCGTTCGGCATGCACCCGGCGGAGGAATCCTCCGGGGCGACGAATCGAAACTGCAGTCCAATCAGCTCTCTGGTGCCGTATGGGCTCGGACTTCCGCCGCCGACTCCGTTGAAGGTGACCGATGCCGTGTTGTTGACGAATTGCCACTGAGGAATCACCGCGAAAGGGGCACTGCAGGCTCCAGCACCAGCGGTGCACGCACCACGGCAGGGATCCGCGGAGGCGCTCTCGTCTTGAGGCGTGATGACCAAAACTTCCAAGTCACATCCTCCGAAACTTCCACTGATTGAGAACTGCACGCCTCCAACTTGGGTCGTGTCGATACATCCCTCGGAAATCGAGAGCCCGATCCCCGCCCAGCTGTCGCCCATGGTCGAGTGCTGGACCGTTCCGGTGATCGTGACAGCTCCCGCGCTCGGAGTGAGGGTGGGCAACGGCTGGCCCGTGCCCGCGGCTGGATACGCGATCCACGCGTCCGGTGGCGATCCGTAGGTCGCACCGCCAACCGACGACGTGAAGGACGCCCCGAGGATCGTGGCTGAGGTGGGCCGGGCAGCCGCGCAAGTCGCCCCTCCGTCAGGCGGCGCGCCAGCGTCACACGTGAGAGGACCGTCGTCTCGAAGCGAGCTCGCCGGACCGACGCCGAGTCCGGGGCGCCGCTCGAGCTGTCCGCCGCCGAGCCTCCTCCGTCATCTCTGGTGCCGGCGTCGTTGCTCGTGCCGGTCGAGCTTGCCGCATCCGGCGTGGTGGCCGTCCCCGAGGACGAGGAGCAGGCGAGATCCACAAGCGTGCTGGCGAACGCGAGGGAGGGGAAAATGAGTCCGGCGATGCGACGTCGCCTCGAAGCGGAAAGGCACTGAGTCACCGATTCAAGGCGCAAGGATCACCT
>Ga0265331_10000523_pt1 | contig 35510 bp, 28 predicted proteins | sample 41923metaG_FD_202088 | JGI IMG/M metagenome (GOLD analysis project Ga0265331, IMG submission 202088) | Rhizosphere microbial communities from Carex aquatilis grown in University of Washington, Seatle, WA, United States - 4-19-23 metaG | ecosystem: Host-associated > Plants > Roots > Rhizosphere... | reverse complement strand
ACACCTTGCCCAACCCGTAAAGTGCCATCGAGCCGGCCTCCTCGTGGCCTGCCGCGAAGCCTAGTTGGTCTTGAGCGTAGGTGTAATAGTGCTGCAAAGCGACGACGGGCAGCAGCGATTCAGCGGGAGCGTTTTTGAGTACGGGCGTGCGATGGGCGCTGACGAGGATGCTGATGTCGAGATCGGCCTCGAGTCGCGAACCCAGCGGGATGAAGTCCTCGGCTTCCTCGAGCGCGCCCAACCCCGCCGCCAGGGCCTGGCTATGTTCACGGTTGCCGCTTTGCAAATCGAGCGCCTGCGTAATGGTCCGCAGCGCCAACACGAACTCGGCGCGCGCCGAATAAAGCGCGCCGCGTGCCGCCAGACTGTAGCCATGGCGGACGTGGGCTTCGGCTTGCCGGGCCACGGCGTCCATTTCGCGCGGTCGGTTCGTCATCCGCTCGGCCGCCGGCTCAGGTTGCGTTTGCGTACGCATCTCCCTGCCGGACTCGGCAAACCGGCCAGGGCTGCTTTCCGCGAATGCGGTGTCGTTGTCGGGCCCGGCGAGGGTTGGCCCATTTTGAGTCGGCTCATCGGGCATCGGCCGCACGCTACGGATGATCGAACGCGGCAGCGAAGCGACCGGCAACGGGGTCTCGGATTGGGAGGCCGGAAACGTTCGTGTGATCGCCGGCAGTCGCTCGAGCGGTGGGGGCGCTGGAAATTGAATCAGAATCGTTTCATTGACCCGTTCGACACTAGGGCGGCGCAAGCGGGGTTCGGCGCAGGGGCGCAATGGCGCCGCGGGTTCGCTTGTCGCCGAAACCGCGGCCGGCGCGTTAGGCCCCGGTATGGGCCCACCTTCGTGTCCGCATCCGGCCAACAAGAGCGAGCCCAACAGGGGGCGAGCCCATTGTGCCAGGCGGACGCTAGTGTGGCGAAGAATCATTTCGTCCGTGACCGTTTCGTGGTGTGCTCGCCACGTCCCACCGCATCCGGGCGGGGGACTTCGATACAAAAGCGATCGTCCAACGGGCAAGATCGCGCTGAGCGAAACCATGCTCACGGCCGCTACAACCCGACCGGCTGCCCGAACAGTCGGCACAAACGGCGCGGTACAATCGCTCCAGGCGTTATAATCGGAACAGACTGCGGAGTAGGTCGAGCTTTGCAGTCTGGCTTGCGCTACTCGTGGTCCCGTCAGCCTGGAAAGGCTAACCTACGGTCCCGTCAGGCTGGAAGGGTTAATCTACGCGCCAGCCAGCGGATAGGCGTTGAAGCCCGCCTCACGGAGACGGTTGACGAAGCTGTCGGGCCCGTGCGTGCAGTAGATTTCGTTGGCGCCGACGCGCTCGACGGCGGCGAACAGCTCGTCGTAATCGGCATGGTCCGACAGTCCAATCGCGTGGTCGACCCCCAACTGGCGGCGCGTGCCGGTGTACGCCGCCCAGCCGGTCACGGCGATCGACACCGTGCGGCCAAGGCCGGATAAGTGCCCTGGGCGGTGGGTCGAAGGAGGCGTGACGACCGCGTGGCCCGCCAGGGGCCTTCCGGTGTAGAGCGCGTAATCGCCCAGGTCAACGCCGCAAGCCGTGTAGACCTGGCTTACCTCGAACACTTTGCGGTGCTGCAAGACCGGGATGCCGGCCGCGGTAAGAAGGCTCGTGACCTCTTGTCCTTTGCCTAAGGCATAGGCTTGAATGACCGGCGTGACGCCGTCGGCCAGCGCCGAACGGCAAGCGCCGATCAGCCGCGCGATGCTCTCGGCACGGGGCGGGTGGCGGTATCGCGGCTCGCCATAGGTGCTTTCAATTACCAGGATGTCGGCCCGCGGAAGATCGGCGCGTTCGGCGGTGGCCGATTCGCCCAGCTTGAAGTCGCCCGTGTAAAGCAACGTCCGCCCATCATCTTCAGCCAGGAGCATCGCCGAACCAAGGCAATGCCCGGCCGGAAATGTCGTCAGTTTCAGTCCGCCCCATTCGATCGGCTGCCGGTAGGGGAGCTCGAACACGTCGCGGCGGCCGAGCCGCAGTTGATAAAGCCGGGCTGTCTCGGGCGTGCAGAGCGCGTATTGGTGCCGCGCCATGTGATCGATGTGAGCGTGCGAAATGAACGCGCGGGGCTGCCTGCGGCGGAAGTCGATGGCCAGGTCGGCGCGAGTCAGCTTCAGTCCGCGGTCGTAGTGGAACAAAGGGGCGACCAAATCATTTTCCCGCAGGCGCGCCGAGCTTTCCGGTTGGACTCAGGCCCGCCCGCTTCCAGACGGCGTCGAGCTTTTCAGCGGCGAGCTTGACGACCGCGTCGCGCCGCATGCCGGCAAACCGGCTGGTGTCGGGCGCTGGAGTGATCGGTCCCTGATAACCGGCCTCGGCCAGTATGACCAGCGCCGCGGCGCTGTCGATCACGCCCGTCTCGCCGGGCAAGCGGCGCGAGCTCAAAGGCGCGCTCTCAGGGGTGGCGATGGCTTCGGCCGCGTCGTTCAATTGCACTGTCACGATCTGGTCTGCCTTCAGTTTGCTGCGCAGGGCGTCGAGCGAGCCGCCGCCGGCCCAGACTTGCCACAGGTCGAGCGATACACCCACCTGACCCTTGCCCACGGTCCCCAGCAACACAAGCAGGGCGTCGAGGCTGTGGATGAATTCGAAGTGTTTTCCCGCGCGGAAATCGGCCTGGGCCTGAAAGCCGACGCCGAGCCGCACACCCATCGGCTCGAGCTTCTTGGCAATGTCGGCCAGCCGCTGGCGGTGAAACTCGAAGTTCTGGTGGTAAGGGCGATCATCACAGGCCGGCTCGATGGTCGTAACCGTCCGAGTCGCGCCAACCTCGACCGCCGGCGCTACCATCGCCGGAAGCTGTTCGAGCTCGTGCTTGAACGTGGCGTCGTCGGCGCTACAGTCCAACGGCAACGCGAAACTGCCGATCTTCAGTTTGGCGCTGTCCAACAGCCGGCGGGCTTTTGGCAATCCATATTCATTGACCTGACGCGTGAATTCAGCCAGGTTCAGGTCGACACTGCGAAATCCGAACGAAAGCGCGAGCTCGATGAGCTCACTTGGACCGGCAGAAGTGCCCAACGCTTCCGGACTCAGATTCTTGAACATCCACTCCTCCAGGGGTTGATTTGGCGGGAACAGCGGCGGCGGGCGAGGTGCTCGCGGGAAAGCACATCCGCATTATGCCACATGGCCGCAATTCATCAAGGTACTGGAGGAAGGTAGGTGGATAGGACGTGAGGAGGTGAGGGGATGAAGGGCGGCAAGGGAAAGGGGAGGCCGCGATGCGGGAGGTTATTCTTCCGTCAGCGATATCGCTTTCTTCACCAGCTCGACGAAGGCGGCGCGGTGGCCGTTGGGGTCGGGCCCGAGGCCCTCGCCGGCCAGCTCCAGCACGGCGGCGTAGGTCAGGTTTCCTTTGAACTCCGAGCCGCGAAGCAAGAGGCCGAATCCGGCCACTGCCGAGGCGAATTTGAAATCGGCCGTGGCCTGGGCGAAACCATGCCCGTCGTCGCGAGCTGCGATCACCAGCGGTTCGTGGCTGGCCTCGCCGTCGGGGTCCTTGTAGCGGAGCTTGAGTGTCAACAGCTCGCCGCTCGCGGCGGCCTCAGTCGGTGCGGCGGGCCGCTGGTATTTCAGCTCGTCGATTGCGGGTGTTTCGACCGGTTTGCCCGGCGGGACCAGCTCGTAGAGCGCGGTGACCGTGTGCCCCGCGCCGATCTCGCCGGCGTCTTTCTTGTCGTCGTTGAAGTCCTCCGCCCGCAGCATGCGGTCTTCGTAGCCGATCAACCGGTAGGCGCCGACGGCCAGCGGGTTGAATTCCAGTTGCAGCTTGACGTCCTTGGCGATCGTCACGAGCGTGCCACCGGCCTGCTCGACGAGCAGTTTGCGGGCTTCCTGCTCGCTGTCGACGTAGCCGTAGTTGCCGTTTCCCTTGTCGGCCAGTTTCTCCATCATTTCGTCGTTGTGGTTGCCCATACCGAAGCCGAGCACGGTGAGGAACACGCCCCCCTTGGCCCGCTCTTCGATGAGTCGCTCCAGCTCGGCGGTGCTGGTGGTGCCGACATTAAAATCGCCGTCGGTGCACAAGACCACCCGGTTCGTGCCCCCCTTGATGAAACTGGCCTGGGCCGTGTCGTAGGCCAGCCGAATGCCGTCGCCACCGTTCGTGCTGCCGCCGGCCTCCAGCGCGTCGAGCGCCGCGGCGATTTTTTCCTGCTGAAATCCCGAGGTCGAGGGGAGCACCAGCCCGGAGGCGGCGGCGTAGACGACCATCGCCACGCGGTCTTGCTCGCGCAGCTGTTCGGCCAAGAGGTGCATGGCACGGCGGACGCGCGGCAGCTTGTCTTCGGGCTGCATCGAGCCGGAGACATCGAGCAAGAACACCAGGTTGGCCGCGGGGCGGTCATCGCGAGGAATCTCTTTCCCCTTGAGCCCGATCCGCAGCAGCCGGTGTTCGGGCTGCCAGGGGCAAGCGGCCACTTCGACATGGGCCGAGAAGGGGACGTTGCCCTCCGGCGGCGCGTAGTCGTAGCTGAAATAGTTGACGAATTCCTCGATCCGCACCGCGTCGGGAGGTGGCAAGCAACTCTCTTGCTCGATAAACCGGCGCGTCTTGGCGTAGGAGGCCGTATCGACGTCGATTGAGAACGTCGAGAGCGGGTTGTCAGTCACGTCGAGGAACGGATTTTCGATGATCCGGGCGTAGCGGTCGCCCCCTTCGCCTGGACCATGTCCGTCGTCGGCGAGGTATTGCACGATGTTTTGGGCCTCGCCTTTAGTCGTGATCAACAGCACCTCGTCCTTGATCACGTAGGTCAGATCGATCTCGCTAAGCAGCGTCCGCAGTGCCGAACGCAACGTGATCCCTTTGAGGTTCCGTGTAATGGTGGTGTCGCCGCCAACTCCAGCGTCGGTCAGCGCCTTGTTGTCAAGCTGGATCTCGATATCGTGCTTGGCCTTCAGGTACTCCATCACGTCCGAAAGTGGCTGGTCGGTGAAGTCGAGTTCTGTCTTATCCCAAAGCGCGGAGCGGAGCCGGGCCTCCGCCGAGCTGCCCTCTGACAGATTCACCGCCTTATACTTTTTCCGCCTCTCGGTCAGCGCCTGCCAGACTTCGGAATCAGGGTAGACGATCGGTGGTTCTTCAGAAGTACGAACTACCAGGTCGGCGACTGGGTAGACCCTGGTCGAAAGGACCTCCTTGCCCTCGATCGTGTGTCCCTTCATTCGAGTATTCACGCCAATAGCGCGACTCCTCTCAGAATGCATGGTCCTGCCTGGGTGTGGAATGAGCTTGCGCGGCTCGATCTCGCTCGATGGGTTTCGTGAGCCGAAATATTGCTTTCGTGGGAAAGGGTGCGACTTTGTTTTGGTCTCCCATTCCGGCTTGGCAACCGCATCATCTGGATTGCGTCGACGTGGCGCACTGGCACGTCCTTGGTCAAAGGTTTGGTTGTCGAAATCCGCGTCAACAGATACCCCACCCGTGAAGTCCACATCGCGATCCACCGCCGCCGTCCAGTTTCGATGTGTCGTGTACACTGCTGTGACAAATCCACCGATGCCTGCCAACATCGCCAGCAAGCTGGCAGCCAGCGCGAGCTTCATCCGCGGGCGCAAGGCGAACCGCCGCTGCCGGGCCGCGGCGAGGATGCGCGCGGTCAGGTCGGGTGGACGCTTGCCGCCGACGACCTCGGCCAACGCCTGGTCGGTCCAGCGGTCTTCGAGTTCATCGCGAGGGTCTTCGTGTTCGTTCATGGTCCTGTGTACTTCGTATTTACGACCGGGTTTTCGTAATCGACTCGCTTTTTAAAAAATTTGATCAATCGCGGCGGGTTGCAGCGGGCCATGCCGCCGGCTTGCCCGGTGGTTGCTGACGCTTGCCGCTAAATAGGGAGGCCCCTCGACACCCTCGTCCCGGAATTAGTCGCACTCCCAGGCCGCCTGCGGCGGCCTGGGAGTGCGACGAAATCCGCGCGGGAAAAACGAATGGGATTCTGGCTGGCTTTGTATCTAGCAGCCAACGTGAAATTCCACCGGGCAAGCCGGTGGCATCTTGTTCCAGCGCTCTAAATATCGGTCGACTCATCGAATGCGCCATTAACAACGTCGACTTGAATCATTGCTCGCCCCTCTTCCCCTCCACGCACTTTCGCAGCACTTCTCTCGTCCGCCGCAGCAGGCTCTTGACGCCGTCCTCGCTCATCTCCAGCTCGCGGGCGATTTCGGCCCGCGAACGGTCGTGGCGATAGAACATCTCCACGGCCTGCCGGGCACGTCCCTCCAACGCCTCCACGCAGTCGCCGAGCGCGGCCAGGGCCGCGTCGGCGCGGTCGTCGCCCGACAGCCGAGCCCAAACCTCGTCGGCCAGATTCAGTTGCGCGATCGTCGGCTGCCTGCGCCGCTTGCGTGCCGACATCAGGAACAGGTTCCTCGCGACCGTGCGCAAGTAAGCCGCGGTCGCCGCCGTCGAATGCTCGACAAAAGGTTTGCGGACCACGGCCAGGAACACGTCCTGCGTCAGATCGTCGGCCTGTGTTTCGTCGGCCCCCAGGAAGCGCAGGTAACGCCAGATGCCAGCCTGGTGAGTCCGCACCAGGCTGGCCAGGTCGCCCGGACGCTTCTCGGTCGCGATGGCCATGCCCTTAAAGTGCCGGAAGACGGCTAAAGGGTGCGGGGAGTGTCACTGGTCACTGGTTCGGCGGCAAACAGCCCACGGATGTTCAGATCCCGCCGCCCACCTCACTCCAACCAATGACAAGTGATAAGTGACAACTGACTATTGACCAATCACACATTCTTGACCGCCCCGACCAACTGGGTCAGCGAGCTTTTGGCGTCGCCGAACAAGAGCGAACATTTAGGGTTGAAAAAGAGCTCGTTTTCGATGTTCGAGAAGCCGCGGCTCATGCTCCGCTTGAGCACGATCATCCGCTGGGCCTGGTCGGCGTTGAGGATCGGCATGCCGTAGATCGGACTGGAACGGTCGTTGCGGGCGGCGGGGTTGACGACGTCGTTGGCCCCGATGATCAAAGCCACGTCGGCACGCGGAAATTCACCGTTGATGTCGTCCATATCATAGAGCCGGTCGTAGGGCACGTTCGCCTCGGCCAAGAGCACGTTCATGTGCCCAGGCATCCGGCCGGCCACGGGATGGATCGCGTACTTGACCTCGCCCCCTTTCTTTTCGATCAGCTCGGCCAGCTCGCGCACCTGGTGCTGGCACTGGGCCACCGCCATGCCGTAGCCCGGCACAACGATCACCAGCCGCGCATACGCCAGTTGCAGCGCGGCGTCGTCGACCGAGATCGAGTTGACGGTCAACCCCTCGGTCGAAGCGGCCTTGGCCGCCGTCGTGTCGCCGCCGCCAAAGGCCCCGAAGAGCACGTTGGCGAACGAACGGTTCATGGCTTTGCTCATCAAGATCGAAAGCAGAAAGCCGCTGGCGCCGTCCAGCGCCCCGGCGATGATCAGCACGTTGTTTTGCAAAGCGAAGCCGGTCGCCGACGAAGCCAACCCCGCGTAGGAGTTCAACAGCGAAATCACCACCGGCATGTCGGCCCCGCCGATGGGCAGCACAATCAGCACACCCACCGCCAGGCCGAGCAGCGCCATCAAGTAAAAGGCCGTCGCTGTGAACCGGCCGTGCTCCGGGTCGGGATTGAAGATCAGGTAGATGAACAGAAAAAACGCGACGACGAACAGGCCGATATTCGAAGCGTTCTGGAACTTGTACGTGATCGGCTGGCTGGGCACGAAGCCTTGCAGCTTGCCGAAGGCCATGAAGCTGCCGGTGATCGTCAGCGAGCCGAAGAGCACCTCGAAGCCCAGCGCCGTCATCTCGACGCTGCCAAGGGTCGTTTCGGAGCCTGGGTCGTTGAAGTGGGCGATACCCACCATCGTCGCGGCCAAAGCGCCGAACGCGTGCGAAATTGCCGTCCGCTGCGGCACGGCGGTCATCGGCATCCAGATCGAAATCGCCGCGCCGATCACCGAACCAAGCACCATGCCCGTGATGATCCAGGTATAGGTCACGATCTGCTGGTGCAACAGCGTTCCCAAGACGGCCACCAGCATACCGATCGCCGCCAGTTGCATGCCGCGGCGGGCTTTGGCCGGGTTCGTGAGCCCCTTGAGGCCCAGGATGAAGAGCACCGAGGCGGCCAAATAAGTTACCTGGGTCAGGTACTCCCAATGAACGGCGCGGGGCGCGTTGGTGGAAGCCGTCGCGGCCCCAGCCGCGGCGTCGGCCGACAACAGCAAAGTTTGGAGGAGGAACGTCGGCTTCAAGGCTTCTTCTGCTCGTGGCGCTTGAACATCTTCAGCATCCGGTCGGTGATCATGAAGCCGCCTACGACGTTGATCATCGCCGCGGTCACGGCCACGAAGCCCAGGATCGTGCTCGTCAGGTGGTCACCCCCCTTGCCCGCGATCACCAGCGACCCGACCAGCGAAATGCCCGAGATCGCGTTGGTGGCCGACATCAACGGCGTGTGCAACAAGGGCGGCACGCGGGTGATCACCTGGTAGCCGACGAAACCCGCCAGGACGAAGACGTACATCTGCAGGAAGGCGGTGACCGTTTCGGGATCGATTTCTGCGAGCATTGGGTCCGATCTGGAGGGTCCGCGAAACGTTTTAGATGCAGGGAATGCTAGCCTGCGCCGGAGCGGTTCGCAAGGGGGATGAGATGCCTGTCGTCGTCCGTGGCTCAGCCGGGGCAGGCTGGCTCGGGCAGGAGGCAACTCACCTTACATCAGCCGCCAAGGGGGAACCACATGCCAAGCTCGGGGCCTGAGGCTCTCGCGGGGCCTGGGTTGTTTCGCCGGTTCGAGTACCGACAAAGACAGTATCCTCAACAACGTCTGAGCTGAAACAAACCTGCGCGGTTTCGGAAAGGTAATCATGACGCGGCCTGCTTGGAAATGAATCTCGCTCCGTTCAGTCTTCTCTACGCATCGCGGAAGTGTTTGGACCAATTCTTGTTGCGGCCGGCATTGGGCAGAGGTACTCTGGGGCCATGTTTGCAGGCGGCCTTTCCAACATTTTAGCCCTCGCTCGGCCTTCGCCGTTGGGGGGAGATTCAAGGAGCGAAAAACGTGGCTCGCGAAATCAATCGGCGTGGTTTTCTTCAGAATGCGTCGCTGGCAGGTGCCGGCTTTTGGGTTGCCGGACGTGCGCCATCGGTCTTCGCCGAGTCGCCCAACGAGAAAATCAATATCGCGTGCATCGGCGTCGGCGGGAAAGGGTCGAGCGATACGGACCAGGCTGCCAACTACGGAAACATCGTGGCGCTGTGCGATATCGACGACCAGCGGCTCGGAGCCAAGGCCGAAAAGTTCCCTGGCGCCAAGACATACAACGACTATCGCAAGCTCCTCGACGAGATGCACCGGCAGATCGACGCCGTGGTCGTGAGCACACCCGACCACACCCACGCGCCGGCGGCCGTTCGAGCCATGCGGTTGGGCAAACACGTCTATTGCCAAAAGCCGCTCACGCATTCGGTCGCTGAGGCCCGACTGATGCGCGATACGGCCCGGCAATTTAAAGTCGCCACGCAGATGGGCAATCAGGGAACGGCCGACGGCGGGTTTCGCCGGGGAGTCGAGATCATTCGCTCGGGCGCGATCGGCCCGGTACGCGAAGTCCACGTGTGGACGAACCGGCCGTTCAAGTACTGGAAGCAAGCGCCCGACATCGTTGCCCGGCCGACCGAAACACCGCCGATTCCGTCGCACGTGCATTGGGACTTGTTCCTCGGCACGGCGCTCGCCCGTCCGTATCACCCGGTTTATCATCCGCACGACTGGCGCGGGTGGTGGGACTTTGGCACCGGTTCGTTGGGAGACATGGCCTGCCACACGGCGAATTTGCCGTTCATGGCGTTGAAGCTGAGCTACCCGACGCGCGTCTCGGCGGCCAGCGGCGAGGTCAATCGCGAAACGTACCCTGCCTGGGCGACGATCACCTATGAGTTCCCCGCTCGCGACGACTTACCGCCGGTAAAGCTGACCTGGTACGAAGGCGCCCGCGGCGGCGAGCGCAATTTGCCGCCCGCCGAGTTGCTGCAAGGCGAAACACCATCGAGCAGCGGTGCGCTCTTGATCGGTGAGCGCGGCGCGATGTTTTCTCCCAACGACTACGGCGCGGAGCAGAAGCTGCTGCCGGCCAAGCAGTTCGAGGGCTACCAGGCTCCGGCGCCGACGCTTGCGCGGATCGACGGAGACCGGGGAATCGACGATAATCAGAAACGCGAATGGGCGCATGCCATCCTCGGCGGCCCCGCCGCCATGAGCAATTTCGACTACGCCGCGGTGCTCACCGAGACGATGCTCTTGGGCAACCTCGCCGTCCGTGTGGGCAAGACACTCGAATACGACGCGGCCAAGTTGCAAATCACCAACTGCCCCGACGCCGCCGACTTGATCAGTCCTCCGTATCGTCGTGGATGGGAGCTGTAGTCGTTTCGAGGCCAGGCAACAGCTCGAATGAAATGGAGCCTTGAATGGAAGAGTGCGGTCATGCGCCGTCGAGCCGCAGTAGAATCTTGCCTTTCCGGCCGGGAGCCTCCGCCTGCCGCACCGCTTCTCTGATCCGTTCCAAGGGAAAGGCGGCTTCAACCTCGGTGGTGAGCACGCCCGCTCGCATGAGCCGGCCGATCCTGCGAAATAGCAAGAGCATCGTCAAAACACTCTGCTGATGCGCCCACTCCGACAGTAAGAACCCTTGGACGGCCTTCTGGCCCATGACCAACACAGCGTTGTCCAGGGGCACGGGGTCACCTGCGAGTATGCCGTATACGAGCATCCGTCCGCCCGGCGCAAGGGCGCGCAGGGCGCTCAGGCCGGTGGCCCCTCCCACGGCGTCGATGGCGAACAGCGCTCCGGTATCCCGGGTAATGGCGGCCACACGCTCTTCGATCGATTCATCAGCGGTGCAAATCACGGCGTCGCCACCCAGCGATTCGAGTTCTTTGATCTGTTCCCGCCGACGGACGACGTTGATCGTGCGGAAGCCGTAGTGCCGGCCCAGGCGGATCACCATGCGTCCCAGGGCGCTACCGGCGGCGGTCTGCAACAGCCAGGCCCCCCGGGGCACTTTGAGGACATAGCGGGGCATCACCAAGGCAGTGGCGGGGTTTACAAAGAAGGAAGCCACCTGCTCGTCTGGCAAGTCTGCCGGGACCGGGATGGCTTGCCGAGCGGGAATGACCACTTGCTCCTGCCAGTTGCCTCCGCGCTCGTTCAGTACGGCCACTCGCCTTCCGGGAAAGAGGCCCAGCATCCGGGCCAGTGGTCCCCTGCCAACGGTGTCGACGACGCCGACACCTTCGAAACCGACCGTGGCCGGTAGAGTTGGAATTCGAGCGTACTTACCGCGGATCATCAACAGGTCCGAAGGGTTGACGGGGCTGGCCGTCATTCGCACTCGTACCTTACCTGGACCGACCTCAGGCAAGGGTACGTCGCGGATCTGCAGCACCTCCGCGGGGTCGCCGAATCGATCGAAGACTGCGGCCTTCATGTTTTCTCTGAATAGGTCTACATGCGAGTCTATCGGCGACGCATGGCATGGACAAGCTGGGGGACGATTCGGAAACAGCGAACTTTCAAGGCCATTGATTTCGGTATTTCTATTCCGCGGATACGTCTTCGACGACGCACTCTGGCGGTGGCACTTCAACAGAGGGCCGAGGCACGGGTGCGCGCGTAGCAGGTCGGCTCGGCTTCCCGGGTTTTCGACCTTGTTTCATCGCGGCTTTCGTGGAGTAAATCTCGTGAATCAAATCCTGATAACCTTCGACCATCCGCTCCAACGACCAATCAGCCACGACGAGCCGGCGGCCGGCCTGGCCGAGCTGCCGAGCCAAAGCCCGGTCGTTCAGGAGCTCGGCCAGCCGCTCAGCCATGTGCTGTGCATCGCCGGCGGGCACGAGATAACCATTCACGCCGTCTTTCACCGTTTCGGGAATCGAGCCAACACGAGTGGCCACGACCGGCTTCTCGCATGCCAATCCTTCGAGGATCGACACTGGATTCGCCTCCATATGCGAGCTCAGCGCCAACACGTCGACGCACGAAAGCAACTCGGGAATGTCGCTCCGCGTGCCGAGAAAATGCACGATGCCCGCCAGCCCCAAATCATTTGCCAGCGCTTCGAGCCGCGGCCTCAGTGCGCCGTCGCCAACGATGAGAAATTGAGCGGAAGGAGCTTCCCGGCGAGCCAGCGCCGCGACCCGCAAGAACAGCTCGTGGTTCTTCTCAGGCCGAAGAGCGGCAACGATCGCGGCCACCGGTGCGCCAGGGGGCAGTCCCAATTCTTCGCGCAAGCGCGGCGCGGGCGAAATGGGCCGGAATCGTTCTATGTCAACCCCATTGGGCACCACTCGCACCTTGTGCGGCGGGCACCCTTCGCAACGAGTGAGGTACTCGGCGTGCGGTTGGGCGACGGCAATGAATGCGTCGGTGAGCGATTCGAGACGCCGATTGAGCCATTCGACGTGGTCGGGCAACCCGGTCGAGTGGAGTGCCGAGGCGATTACTGGCACGCCGGCGCACCACGCGGCCAGCCGGCCCCAGAACATCTTGTCGCCGCCCGTGCCGACGGTAATGACCGCGTCGATCCGTCGCTCGCGCAGCAGCCGGGTCAATCGGCCCCACACTCGAATGTCATGTTTATTGGACAGGAGGCCGGTGAAGGCAGGAACTTCGCGAGCCAATTCCTCACCCAAGGGACCGAGGAACTTGAGACAACAAAGCTCCGGCGCGAATCGCGAGCGATCGAGCCGTCGGACCAGGTTCACGAGTAACGTTTCGGCGCCGCCGACCGGCATGCAGGTGATGACGAACATGACACGCAACGGGCCTCGGTCCGTGGGCGGCGCGAGTTGGCGGAATCTTCGATGGAACATGAGTTTGGCTTTCTTGGGAACGCCATCCGCCCAAGGCGGGCCTTCGGCATGACGCTGCCTGCAAATACACCGGAGTTAAGTCATCAACTGCGATTTCGTACCAATTTACCGGGCCGCGGAGCGGCCAAAGAGGCGTCCCCACGTGGAGCCGACCCGCTGCGCAAGTGCGCCGAACGAGGAGATTCGATATCTCGCAATGCTTTGGGTCAGTTCTTGTTTCTCCTGGGCGTTGAACAGCCGCTCACCCGTCGCCGCCAGCAGGGCCACGGTCGCCAGGACCGCCAGAACCGCCCAGGGACCTAAAGGCAACGTCGCGGGAAGCAGCGAAATCAGCCAAACGCCGAGGTCGATGCGCAGTCCGTTCGCCTGAGCCGCGGAATAAACCAGCACCAGCACGACCATGTTGGCCGCGCCCGTCGCCAGCACCACGCCCAGCAGACCGAGCTGCGGCAAGAGCCAGAGGTTCAATCCCACGTTGACCGCCAGCCCGACCGCCAATGCCGCGCCCGCCAGGCGGGCTTTCTCGGCGCACCAGAGATAATTCGTCGCAACAACCGAGAGTGACCCCCAGATGCAAAAGGCCAACGTCCACGGCAGCACGGCGAGACCGCCGGCGAACTTGCCCGCCAGCGCGACGCCGAATAGCCAAGGCGATATCAGCAGGACGGCGACTGAGGCTAACATGAGCGCCAGGGCGAACAATTTGAGGATCTTGTTCAGTCGCTGCGCGACTTGCTCGCGGCAACCCGCCTCCCAATCGTGGCTGAGGTGGGGCATGATCAATGCGGCCAGCATTTCAGCGATGCCCAGGAACAATAGCGGCACGAACCGGGAGCTATGGTATTCGCCAATCAAAGTCAACGCCGCCGACTCGGGCAGCCCGCTGTGATGGACGATCAGGTAGCGGTCGGCCAGGCCGAACAGGTTGGCCAGCGCGTTGGAGATCCAAACCCAGGCGGCGAACGGCAGGAGCTTGCCCCAGAAATCGCGGTGTGGAACATGACAGCAGGTCGAGGGCATCTCGAGCCGCGCGCCCCGCAGCCAAAACACGCCCGCTGCGCTCGACAACAGGCAAGCGCCGCCGAAGGCGCACACGACGCTCGCGGCACTCGGTTGCCAGAACAGGAGCAAAACGACGCCCAGCACGGCGAAGGCCGCGCTGTTGAAAAAGTGCAGCGCCGACACGATCCGCGTCATCCGCAAAGCATTGAAGATCGCCGTCAGCACCGTATGGGCGATCCACAATGCCAGTCCGCCGGCCAGGAGCACGACCAGGTCGCGGTCGTCATCGCCGCCGAAGATCAGACGCGAAAACCAACGGCTGGCCAACGCCACCACGGCCGAAGCGGCCAAAGCCAGAAGCGCCGCGCAGCCGCCGGCGCGCACGAGAAACATCTTCAATTGACCTCGCTGCCGGTAAAACTCGGCATACCGTCCAAACGAGCCGGGCAACCCCAACACGGCCAGCGGAGCGGCGAGCATCAGGAAGCCGAAGCAAAGGTCCCATCGGCCGAGCTGATCGGGGTCGAGCCAGCGGCAGAAGAGCACGCCGCGCACGAAGCCAACCAGCCGCTGGGCGACTGTCGCCCCGAGCAACATCACCACACCGGCGGCCAATGTGTCGCTTTGCGCCACACGAGGCGCGCGGTCGATGCTTGAGGTGGCGGCGCTCATCAGGATGGCGCCCCGGCGGGTTCGGGCAATTGGCTCAGTCGATAGTCGTCATAACGCGCGACGCGAAGCTTGCGCGGATCGACCGTGACCCAATTCGCCAAGCGCAGCAGGTCGTCGCCGGCGTGAATCCGTTGCAAGTGGAAATCGTCGTCGCCAGGGAAGTTGTATCCCCCATAAGCCGAACAGACGCCGTCGTAGCCCGCCTCGTAGGCCATTTGAAAGGCCGACGGGTGCAGATTGGCGTGCCGGCCATAGGGGAACGCGAAGTAGCGCACGGGACGGCCGATCGCGGTCTGCAGCTCCTCGCCCGCCGCGACAACTTCATCGTAGAGATGTTCGGGGTCGGCGATCGAACCCAGGTTGGCGTGGGTACGAGTGTGGGCTCCGATTTCGATCCCCGCCGCGGCCATGTCGCGTAACTGGTCGAGCGTGTTGGGCGCTCGCGGCTCGCCACGCGCCACGTCGTGCGGGAAGGGGAGCCCTTCGAAAACGTTGCGGACGGTGACGAAATACGTGCAAGGAATCCGCTCGGCGAGCAAGAGCGATACCGCGCGATCGCAGTTTTCAGCGTAACCATCGTCGAACGTGACGCTCACCGCGGGCCGATGGTTTCCGCGGCGAATGCGCCGCTGCGCCTCGGCCAGCGAAACCATGTCGCAGTGGCGCTTCAGCCAACGCATTTGGCGGGCAAACGTGGCGTAGCCACAGGTCCAGTCATTCGGGTCCTCGTCGGCGATGCGGTGATAAAACAGCACGATCACCGGCGCACGACCAACCGCAGCCGCGCGGCGGTTTCGCCAAAGGCGATACGGATACGTACCGTGGTAGTAGGCACTCAACAGGCACTGCGCCGGAAAGGAGAGACTCATGATTCCACCGTAGTTCGCTTTTCTGTCTCATTCGAGCCGCGTGACGACTGGCGAGTTTTCCAGCACTGAGCGCGTGCGGCGGCCTCGCGCAACCAACCCTTGACCCGTACACCGGCCAACCAGGCACGATGGCGGATCCGCGCCGCGGGATGACGGCCGACGACACGTAATTCGATTAGGGGCTGACGTTTGGCCCGCCACGACGCCTTGTACGGCTCGTCGCCGCGCAGGAAGTCGTAGGCATGCAGCCCGTCGTCGATCGCGCCCTTGAGCGACGCGATCTGAATCAGCCAGCCGGGCATATCGGCGTTTGCATCGGGCGCGATGCCCGACTGGTAATGGTAGTACGTGCCGCCGGAGATGAAGTCGATCTGCGCGGCGACGGGACGGCCGTCCAACTCAATCCAGTGCAGCCGCAATTCACCAAGTGCAAGAAACCGCCGGGCGACCTCGGTCAGAAAGCGGTCGAAACGTGCTGACGCGAAACAACCCGGATCGCCCAGGCTGGCGCGGCGACGCTGGTGCAAGTCGCGCAAGATCGCCAGACCGCGCGGAAGTTCGTCCTCGTTTCCGACCGATTTGCAAACGGTCCGGCCGCAATCGAAGTATCGTTTCTCTACCGTCTTGACCTTCCACCGCCGCGATTTGGAAAGCCGGCTGGTGTAGTCCGCCCAACTGTCGGGTAGTTCCACCCGCCATGCGCCTACGCGCTCGCGTCGGTGGAGTGTGTGCCCTTTCGCCTTGAGCGCCACGGCCAACGTCTCTAGCGTTTCGTCGTTGGCCGCCACGCCCTCAAGCTCGATGAGGTCCCAATGGTCGGCGCCCTCGTCGGCCAACCAGGTTGCGACCCGCCGGGCGACCGCCGGGCCGCAATGCCGGGCGGTGAGGAGCGTGAGGTAATCGGAGCAGATTTCGCCCGACCCAAGAAACCGGACGACGCGCCCCGCGCGGGCCGAACGGTCGATGTACCAGGGAGCCAGGCCGACGAGCTCGCCGTCGCCGTCGCGGACGGCCAGCACGAACAGCTCCATTCCCTCGCGGCAATAATGGCGCCACCAGGTTTCGAGCCATTCCCAGCGTCGAAACGTTACGTCGCCCGCCAGCGCGTTCCACGACCCGCCCAGGTCGGCCAACGCGTCTGACGAAGTCAGCGTTTCGACGCGAAGTTGGCCGGCGGTAATTTCGGTGAGCAGCATGAACCAATCCTGAATCATCACGACGCAAACGAACCGGCCAGCCGCAAACCGCTCTTGAGCCAGGCACGGACGTTGTCGCCGGCCATCCACACGCCGCGGCGCATTCGGTCGGCGGGCGTGCCGGGCAACACTCGCAGGTCGAGGCTCGGGCGAGGCTCGGCGCGCCAATGGGCCTTGTAAGCCTCGTCGCCGCGCAACAAATCGTAAGCCCGGTAGCCGCCATCGATCGCCGCGCGGAGCGTGGCCATCGTGGCCAGCCGGCCAGGTTCGTGGGCCAGCGCGTCGGGATCGATTCCGGACTGGTAAGCATAGATCACGCCGTCACCGCCAAGCTGATACTCGGCGGCGATGGGCCTGCCATCCAACTCCAGCCATGAAAGCCGCAGGCTGCCGGTGTGGAGCAATTGCATGGCCACTTCACGGTGGAAATTGGCGAAGCTAGGCTCCGCGAAACACCCCGGCTCACCAAAGCCGTGCCGGCGGCGCTGGTGCAGGTCGGTCAGGATCGCCAGGCCGCGCTCCAGGTCGGCCTCGCCGGCCACATGCCGTAGCACGGCCCGGCCGCTGTCGAACAGACGCCGTTGGAAGCGGCGAAGCTGTTTGCGGTGCGACTTGGAGAGCCGGGCGAGGTACGATTCCCAATCGGCCGGTAACGGCAATCGCCAGCAGTGTGGTGCCGACCGCCTGTGGACGAGCGAGCCGCGCTCGGCGAGCGCCGCGACCAGTTCGTTCACCGTCTTGTCAGCGGCGTCGACACCGGTCATTTCCAGGCGGTCCCAGGCCTGCTGGCCGTCGGTACACGGGCGGCGATGTTCGCTCAGCCACTCGGCCAGTTCGGTAGCCACTTCCGCCTCGCAGCCGGGCCGGCAGAGCACCGAAAGGTAATCGCTGCACGCATGACCCGAACCAAGAAACCGGACAGTGCGAGGGCGGCCCGCTCGGGTTTGGCGATACCAGGGGGCCAGGCCAGCGAGCGTGCCAGCCGCGTCATGGACGGCGAGCACGAACAGTTCGCGCCGCGTTACCGCGGCGGGTCGCGGGCTGCCGTAGTGCCGCCACCAGGTGGCCATCCAATTCCAGGTTCGAAACGGCACCCCGCGCGCCAAGACGTTCCACTCGTTCGCCAGGGCGGCCATTTGATCGCAGTCGGCAATTCGCGACACTCGCATTCTCAAGTTTGTGTCAGTCCCGGTCAAATGCAACTCGGCTCCCGTGCTAACGGCAGCTCAAACGACGTCGCGACGAAATCAACGACTCCCTTGACGATTGTGCCGGATGTAGCCGTAGGTTAGGCTTTCCAGCCTGACGGAACGTGGGGCAGGTTTCCAACCCGCCATAGGAAATGGGAGCCAATGGCAGGTTGGAAACCTGCCCCACAGCCATCGCACCGAGTTTTTTGCCAACAAGGAAACTGATATTGCGACGCCTTCATTTGCTCGCCTTGGCTCTGGCGATCCCACTGTGGAGCGGCGTAGTGGGGAGCGGCGTTCTGGATGGTGCCGAAACGGCCGGCCAAGAGCTCCAACGCCTGTTCGATGAAGCCTGGGAATTCGAATTGCGTGAGGATCCGCTCCACGCCACCGATTGTGGCGACCACAGGTTCGACGAGCGGCTTCCCAGCGTGACCGAGGCCGACTTCGAGCGACGGCTGAAGAGCCAACGCGAATTCCTCGAACGTTGGGAAAAAATCGACCGCGCCAAGTTGAAGCCGCGCGAACAGACCAGCTACGACGTCTTCGGCCGGTTGAGACAGGACCAGATCGCGGAGTACGAATTCCGCACGTACCTGCTGCCAATCACCAACCGCTCCGGCTTTCACATCGAGTTCGCCGAACTGGCCGAGAGCGTACCGTTGAACGACGTGCCTGGCTATGAGCACTACCTCGGCCGACTGCGCGATTTCGGCCGTTATAGCGACGAACACATCGAGCTGATGCGCGCCGGCATTGAGGCCGGACTCGTGCTCCCCGATATCGTGTTGGCCGGCTATGAAAAGCCCGTTGCCGCCCAAATTGTGGACGACCCTGCCCAAAGTTCCTTGTTTAAGCCGTTTCAACAGTTTCCCGCCGCGATCGGTGACGACGAGCGCGAGCGGTTCGAGCGCGAGGGGCGCGGGGCGATCGCCGAGACGGTCGTGCCGGCCTATAGGCGGCTGCTGGAGTTCTTGCGCGACGAATACGTGCCGGCCGCGCGCGGTCCGATCGGCGCCTCGGCGTTGCCGCGGGGGCGCGAGCTGTACCGCCACCGCGTGCGCCGCTTCACCACGCTCGACGTCACGCCGCAGCAGGTTCACGACGTTGGTTTATCGGAAGTCGCGCGGATCCGCGAGGAGATGCAAGCCGCGATCCGCCGCGCAGGTTTCGATGGGGACTTCGCGGCCTTCGTCGAATTTTTGAGGACCGATCCACGGTTCTATGTCGAGACGCCCGAGCAGCTCATGAAGGAAGTGGCGCTGGTCCTGAAGAAGATGGATGGCGAATTGCCGAAGCTATTCAAGACGCTGCCGCGGGCGCCGTACGGCATCAAGCAGATTCCGGCCTTCATCGCGCCGGCCACGACCACGGCCTACTACCAGGGGCCGGCGGGCGACGGCACCCGCGCCGGGTTCTACTTTGTGAACACCTTTGACCTCAAGAGCCGGCCATTATATGAAATCGAGGCCCTTTCGCTGCACGAGGCGGTGCCCGGTCACCATTTGCAGATTGCCAGGCAGCAGGAGTTGGAAGGGTTGCCCGCCTTCCAGCGTTTCGCCGGATTCACGGCCTATGTCGAAGGATGGGGCCTGTACGCCGAGCGGCTTGGCCTGGAGACGGGCTTCTACCAGGACCCATACAACGATTTTGGCCGCTTGAGCTACGAGATGTGGCGCGCTTGCCGGCTGGTGGTCGATACGGGCATGCACTACCTTGGCTGGACCCGCGAACAGGCGATCGACTTCATGGCCGAGAACACGGCCCTGACTCGGCGAAATATCGTCAACGAGGTCGATCGGTACATTTCCTGGCCCGGCCAGGCACTGGCCTACAAAATGGGCGAGTTGAAAATCCGCGAGCTCCGCGCCCGCGCCGAAGAGCGGCTGGGCGAGCGCTTTGATCTGCGCGAGTTTCACGATGTCGTGTTACGGCAGGGCGCCGTGCCGTTGACGGTGCTGGAGCGGCTGGTGGAAGAGTACATCGAAGCAGCGCCGCGGTGAGAATCCTATGCGACAGGAACTCGTCGATTATTGGACGCTCGAAATTGATGAGTCGATCTCGCGTAGCCGGAATCAGCACCGAAGGTGCGGCGCTGTAATAGAATTCACCGAGGCCGTCGCCCTCAGCTCCGCCGCCGGCCGGCCGGTCGAGCTGCCGTTGGAAGCGGGTCACTCCACTCTTGCGGGCATTCGCGCTCGTCGGGCCAGCGTTAGGTATAACCATGGGCAGGCATAACGTCGAAAAAAAATCGCTCGATTTTGGCCAAAGCGCCCGGTTTTGATGCGCTTTTGGCAATTCTGGGGACTAGCTCGCGCGCCGCGTTTTCCTTGGTTGAAGCGCGATGCGGACAGTCGCGGACAATTGAAAAAGAGACGACTGTCCGCACCAACAAACGACGTAACCACATGTCAAACTGACATTTGTGTTCACGAGGTGGGCGATGCGGACAGTGCGGACAGTTGTTTACCCCCTATTTCTAAAATGTGTCCCCGGACCGCTCAATCGACCCCAGATCGCTGCGTCGTCGAGGCGCGACCTCAATTCGTTTTTGCCATGAGATGGTGCTGACGCTGACCATGCCGTGCTGATGCTAATGACGCTCACTTGGAAGCTCACGATCCGGTTGCCACGCCTGGCGCAAGCCCGCCAATTGCAGAAGGTTGCGCGTGGCGGACAGGTTCGTGCTGACGTTGCTGACGCTGCTGACGCTGTTTTTCCTTTCTTCACGGGTAGGGGGGAGGGGGAGAGAAGGCAGGACTGCAGCGCGCCCTTCTGGGCAGACAGGTTCGCGTTACTTTCGCCCGCCCGCTGCTTCGAGGTCTTTGACGAACTGCGGGCTTGGGGCATATTCGTAACCACGCGCCGCGTTCCAGCACCTGCTCAACTCGGCGTCGCCGGTTTTTTGCAAACCAACCAATCGCCGGCCGTCGCGGCTCCAGGCGAATTTCCCCCACTCGCCAGGCGTGCCTGGCCCTCTGAGAGTCAGCACTTCACGGCCGGTCGCGGGATCCCAGAGCTTGACCGCACCGTCGCTGCCGGCGGAGGCCAGACTCTTGCCGTCGGGCGCGAAGGCGACCGTGCCGACGTCGCGCGTGTGGCCGACGAGCGAATTCGTCTTCAGTCGATTGGAATCCGCTGGCGCGCGCATGTCAAGCGCGTAGCTCTCCGACGGCGGCCGCGACACTCGACTCCGCGATCTGCTCTTAGAGTTTGCGGTGCCACCAGAAACGGAAAGCGCGTGGCGAGTCGTGCCGTGGGACGCAGGTTGAGCCTGAGTTTTGCCCATGGTAGCGCAACCTCGATCATCGAAAGCTGGACGACCACTCCCACGTGGCATAAACTCGTCAACTTCGGGGCAACGAAGTCGTTCTTCTGCCACGATGAACTGAGGTCTCCATGTATCAACGGTTTCGTGCCCTCGTCGGCTGTGCCCTATTTTCCCTCGGCGTGGTCATTCTCCATGCCGACGAACGCCTCGAAGGCATAGCCTGCCGTTCAGTCCACCTGCAGTACCTGGCAAGTGAAGGGACGGCGTTTTACACGGAAGTCACGGTCGATCAATCCGCCCCCGGCACCTACTTTTGCGCGTGCGGTTGGAACAAGGGCTACTTTGGCATTCAAGAGCTGGACGGAGGGAAAAAGGTAGTCATCTTCTCGGTCTGGGACTCCGATCAGAACAATCCCGAGGCGGTCCAAGACGAAAAGCGGGTGAACCTTCTGCACAAGGACAAGAAGGTCCTCATCGGTCGTTTCGGAGGCGAAGGCACGGGTGGGCAATCGTTCCTCGACTTCGATTGGAAAGCGGGCGAGACCTACCGCTTCCTGGTGACCGCGAAGGTCAACGGCAACCGCACCGAGTATTCGGGCTTCTTCTTCGCCCCCGAGCAGAAGGGTTGGAATCACTTGGTATCGTTTTCCACGATCACCGGTGGGAAAAACCTGGGAGGATACTACTCGTTCGTGGAGGATTTCAAGCGGGACCGGGTTTCCACGACCAAGATTCGAAAGGCGCGTTTCGCCAATGCCTGGGTGAAGACTGCCCGGGGAGAATGGGAGGGCGTGACTCAGGCCAAGTTTACCGCCGACAACAATCCGGCCACGAACATCGACGCGGGTATCAAGGACGAGCAATTCTTCCTGGCCACGGGCGGCAAGACGGAGAACGCAGACACGCAACTCGGCGAGTCGATGGTCCTTCCGGCAGACGACAAGCGAGCCGTACCAGCAGAGTTGCCGACGCAGAACTGAAATGTCGGAGGCGTTTGACGACTCAACAAGCACACCGCGGGGTCGCAGTCTTGCGGTAGCGGGGTAGGTGGACCCAAAGGCGACCTGGGGCGTTTCGCTTACATTTCGATCACCTGACTTCGGCCACGAACGGACGCGCTTCGTCACCCGAGAACCCGTCCAGGATCACGGAGCCGACGACGTTCAGGAAGGCGCCCGCTCGGGCGCCTGGGTCGTGGCGTGGGGACGCAGGTTGGTGTAGATCAGCATGCATTGTGTTGCTTCCGGCAATACAATGATTAGCAGCGCATCGGCGCAAAAAAACGCCCCTGGCACCCGAAGGCGCCAGGGGCGTCGGTAACAGTCACGCGTTACAGCAAGTTCACGATCCGCTCGGCCAATCCCTTCTCGCCGAGTACGATGTTCAACTTGCTGCCGACGGCGACCTTTTCGAGGACTTCCAGCTCGCGCAGACGCATGAGCGTTGGGTTGCCCTCCAGCAGCTTGGCCGTGTTGGCCTGGCTGCGGATGGCGGCCGTCTCCTCACGCCGCACGATCAGGTTGGCCTCCGCCGCCTTCTTGGCTTCCGTGACCTTGTTGAGCAAGGTCTTCATCTCGCCCGGCAGGATCACGTCGCGGATACCCACGGCGATGACCTCCAGGCCCAACGAGGCCGCCCGCTGACGCAGAAGCTCTTCCAGTTCCTGCGCCACGCCGTCCTTGGCGGTCAGGAACGTATCGAGCTCCCGCGTGCCGACCACCGCCCGCAAGGCCAACTGGGCCTCGCGGTACAGGGCCTGCCGCGCGTCGTCGGCGATGCTGACAACCTTCAGCGGGTCCGTGACCCGGTAGGTCACGACGGCATTCAGTCGCAACGTCACCTTGTCGGCAGTCATGATCTCCTGGCCTGCCACGTCGTGCATGGCCTCGCGCAGGTCCACCGGAACGAGCGTGACCTTGGCCACGTTCTTCCAGAAGGCGTGTCGACCCGGCGGCAACGTCTCGACGTAGCCTCCGTCCACATAGAGTACGCCCACATGGCCCTGCTCGACCGTGAGTACCTCCAGCACCCGGTCGGCAAGTGCCGAACGGGTGATGACCTGAAGCTCACGGTGGACGAAGCGGACGCTCGTGACGTCCACGATCTCCACCTTCACGTCACGCAGCGCCGTCCAGTAGGCGTACAAGCCCGGCGGCAGCAGGTGGCTGAACCGGCCGTCTACCCAGACCAGCGCGCGCTGGCGGTCCTTCAGATCGAGCACCAAGGCTCGGTCCTTCAGCACGCCCGACTTGACGATCATGTCGAGCTTGTCGTGGACCATCCAAGGGTCGCGCTGCGAAACAACTTCCACGCGAACCTTGCGCAGCGGGTCAACGAACCAGTGCCGACCGGCACCCAGCAAGCGATTGAACTCGCCGTCGCGGAAAAGCAGGCCCATCTCGTAGCCGCGGATCTTGAACGTCTTGAGTACCATCGTTTCACCTTCCTTCCCATCAACCTCTCCGGACGCTTTTGTGCGCCGGCAGTATCATTGGTTCAAAAACGCCCTTGGGCGGCGGAGAGCTTCGCTGGCCACACGTTGTCGTGCGGAGCGCGTTTGAGCCCCCGCTGGCATCCGGTAGCCGGCACACGGCTCGTCGGTTGAGGGAACCCTCGCGCGATTTGCCGGTGCTAACCACGGCATCCCGAAAGCCAGGCAGGAGCGGAATCCACGCACTGCATGGCACTCGATTGTGTTGCCGCCAGCCCGACTGACTACCGTTCTCGGCAGGTTGATTCCGCGCCCGGTCGAGGACCGAGACGCAGAACCTCCCCACTTCGAACGTCATCCTTCGCGTTGGCAGCCGGCCAAACTAACTTCCACCTCCCTCGGGCTCTTGGTGGACGCTTTCGCGCCCTGGTGTCGGTTTCAACCGATTGGACGGGAGTCGAACCCGCAACTTCCAGGTCCCTAGCCTGGTGCTCTGCCATTGAGCTACCTCACCTGATGCCTCCCGTTTCAGAACCCATGTTCGGAACACACCGTGGCCGACCGTGACGGGGCCCAGTGCGCCGCTGGCGCGAAGGCAACAAATGCTTGCTTGTAGTTCCTTGGCCGCCGCACTCGCGACAGCCCAAGAGGCGCCGGCGGGAGTCGAACCCGCTTAAAGCCGCTTTGCAGGCGGCTGCCGTCCCGTCTGGCTCCAGCGCCATATCCATCAAGTGTCCTCGCCAGGAATTGAACATGGTCTTCGACCTTCGCAGGGTCGCGTGCGAATCCGGCACACTCCGAGGACAATCTGTACCAAATCAAGTACCCCGCCGAGGAATCGGACCTCGTCTTGCGGTTTCGAAGACCGCCGTGCTCGCCGGCACACTCGCAGGGTAATTATCAAAAGTATCCCGACCTGGAATCGAACCAGGACCACGACCTTCGGAGAATCGCGTGCGATCCGCTACACCATCGGGACAAATCATCAACCAAGAGCCGACGACTGCCTGTCTTTTTCGAACCGCAAACGCTGGGCACCAGCATCGACCGGTTTACAAAACCGGCGCCTCGCTGTTCGGCCACATCGGCATCAGCAGGATCGCGAGGATTTGAACCCCGTGCAGCGGTTTTGGAGGCCGCTTGCTCTCCCAGGAGCACGATCCTGTAAACCGGTCCAAGCCACCCCGCTTGGACCGGTGAATCAAATCAACAGCTACTTCTCCAGCTCGACGTTCCAGTACGCTGCACACTAGTTACACACTGCCTTTTGCCCTGACCGGCACCACGGCAGTGGCCAACAAACGCGCGGCGGCAGGCTAGGAAATGGCACAAAGGCAGGACACCAGCGGCATCGGCCAGGTTCGGCCCGTAAAGGCCCAAGTTGGCCCTGTGGTGGCGAGAAGTGGTCGCCACACCCCCCACTGCCGTGGACGTGCCGAGACGTGCGACAGGGGGCAGATCAACACCGTAACGGTGGGGCGAGTTAATCAACCAGTTTTTGGAAACCACAACACAACGACGGGAAACGCCAGCGCCGAGTTGGTGGTTTGCCCGGGAAAGGAATGCAAATGCGAAAGACGATTCGACGCCGGCTCATGCCATCGACAATTCGACGCTGGCTGATGTACAAGTGGCCGGCTGACGCGGGTGACTACATCAAGCACTTGGCAACGCATCACCGCCATCATCCCATCCTTATGGTCGTGCTGTACTGCCGGGTTTCGGGGAGGTGCCAGAATCGCAAGGGCACGCTCAAACGGCAGGAGCGGAAGGCCCGCCAGGTGCTCAAGCGATACGGCATCGTCGTGGTTGCTTGTTATGGGGAGGTCGAGTCTGGTTGGCGACGTGACGACCGACCTCGTTTGATGGCAGCCATTGCCAGAGCAAGGGAGCTGGGCGTGCCGCTGGTGGCGGAGTCGGTGGACCGGTTTATTCGTAGCGAGCACTTCAACGATGAAACGAACCAAGGGGCGTTGCCGACGGACTTGGACTTCGAGGACTTGGTACGGCTTGCCAACGGCGTGACTTTGCTTACTCTCCTTCATCCAGATGCTGACCCGGAGGCCGTGCACTGGTATCAGCAAAATCGTGGCCAGGAAGGCACGGGCAACAAGGGCGGGCGGCCAAGGAAGAAACAGCCCGGTTACAAGAAGCAGCGCCGGCTAAAACTCCTCCCGCGTGTACGTGAAATGCGGCTTGCCGGCGCATCACTCGGCCAAATCGCCAAACAGACGACACTGCCAAGATCGACAGTTCAAGGCTGGGTCGCTAGCCTGGCTTGAGGGGCTGTACGGTTTTGGCGTGCCCACACATGACCTCAATGCCCCGTTGACCCGGTAAAATACGGGGTTTTGTGCCGCTTTGCCCACCACGAACACCACCAATAACCCCTAGTACACGCCCACCATGCTTTCGAATCCATCATTCAGTACAAACAACCAAGGACCACCCATCTGCGCTATTGCGCAGTTGCTGGCAAGCCACCTGGGTAGTATTTTGGGTGGCGAGATTGCTGGTTGGGGTGCGCATTTATTCGCAGAAAGGCAGGCAAAGCATGCGGCGAACGACCATCATCGGCAAGTTTGTCATTGTACCGTTTCTGCTGGTGCTCCTGTTGGTTTCGGTTTCGACCGCCCGAGTGCCCTACGCTAAAGGCAAGACGCCGAACCCGCTCGACGACGCATTGCGTGGTGGTAGCGCTCCGCCTGTTTGCGTTACGAGGCGGTGAGGGATGCCGGTCAACCCTGAGCAGTTTGCTCAGCAGCAGGCAGAACAGGCTCGATTGTTTCGGCAAATGCAAGAGCGTGATAGGGGAATCGTTAGCAAACAGACAACCAATGTGGAAGTTGAACCAAAAAAGGGAGGGCGAGTACCATACAAAAAGTATGGACCTGAAGAAAAACGTTTGAGCAACAAAGAGCTGAAGAAGTCGGGCTATCGTAGACCATATTCGAAGTAGGCCCGCACCGCGACGCCGCACCACGGGTTAGTTGGTGGCCCACGCGGCCAACCCTCGCCCAACGCTTTTGTCACGCCGGCTCAGCGTAGATTTGCCAAGCATGGCCCCACGGTGCCAATTGCCGACATCTGCCCACGAGGCGCAATGACAGGGGTTTGTACTACTCGTTCTGTCCCATCTTTTTGAGCCAGCCGTCGAGGTCGAATGGCTGAATAACGTAGACGTTCCTTATCACGCCCTCGGTATCTTCATAGTTTGCCGTTGAAATGACAATGGCTCCAACTTTTTCAACTAAGTATTCGCCATCCACCTTGCCACTCGTCGGCCAACCAATTGCTATGGCAAGCATATGGCCGAACCTCACATACGCCACTCTGGGACCAGTGATATTTGATATGGTTGGGCGGTACAGGTACGCAACGGCCCCGACGGACAAGTCTCTTCCTATTTGCTTGTCATACTTTAACTCACCGGACTTGAAGTACAGCCCAAATCTAGTTTGCTGTCCCTTCAACTCTTGAAATTTCCTATCGAGTTCCCTTCGATCGTTTTCCGAGCGGTTACTTTCCCTTTTGTCACGTTCTTCGATATAGGCCAAAACAGCATCCTTAGCCTCCTGCTCAGAAACCGGAAGCGGCTCGCCAGTCACCAACGAATTGTCAACCTTCCCAGTCTCCAACGGATTGTCGACCTTTTCAGCCTTCAATGGATCCGCAGCCGCCCTCGTGGCTGGCGGTGCCTGGCGGTCAGTTTGCTTTCCCAATTTCATTATTTCATTACGTGTTGCTTTCGAATTGGCGAGGATGACCATTAACAATACCAGGAACAGGGTGCCTATCACCGCAATGCCACAGCCGATACAAGTTTTTTCCGGTGTACTCAGCCAGGAGAACGGGTACTTACTTTCGTTCGCGTTCACCATGCCCACCTCCTTCCCGACTGTGGCCTTGTTAGCCGTGAATTTGCGTTACTTGTACCCCTTGGGGCCTAGTCGGCCAAATCTACGCACGAGGCGCAACGCCAGGAGCGTTCTCGGGCATGCCACGGCCAAACCCACGACCACGAACGGCGCACTCCACCCGTTTCATGACCATAGCCCCGCCACCCGGTTGAAAAAGCGTTGGGCCTGATGCGCCTCTTGGCAACTTCGATAAGTCAGCCCGTGGCAGAGCCGGCAACCGAAGCATTTCGCCCCAGGGGGAAGGTACAGCTTGCCGGCCCGTCGATTGCATGCCACGCCCGCCACGATCATCGGGCAATTGAACCACCACCGCTCTCCGCCGAATTGTGTTGGCGTGGTTTCAAGTCGAATCGAAATGCTGACGTCTTCAGTATTCCGCCAGCGGTACGCCAGGTCGATGATGGGCACGCCGGCCACCCAACAGACGTTGTAACCGATGGATGAACTGTCGCCATCGGCCCAAGTCCAAGTGAATGTGCCGGCCGCATTTGGGGAAAGTCGGCCACGAAAATCACCCATGCCGAGGGCCAACGACTCTTCGACGGTGTACTTGCGTTTTACTCTGGTCCAGTTGCCGCTGCCTATCGTGCGCATGCTTGGTTTCCCATTCGATTTTGGCAAAACCGCCACGATGACCGTGGATTTGCGGCCGAGGTCAGGCTTGCGTGCCGGTTTGCAGGATTATTGAACATCGCGCCCAAGGGTGCATTGTAGCGGGCCAACGCCATGTCGTGCCAGAAAACAAGGGTGGTTCAAACCATCCGCCAACTGGTTGGACGCCTACTCCCAAGCCGCTACACTGAAGGTTACCGGGAACTACTTCCCCTCCTTGGATTTGTCACGACGAGCTAAATCGAGGCTGACGATGAAGGAAATCCTACGGACGACGACGGCTTGGGCCGTCTTGGCAGCGTCATGTTACGCGCAACCCATCGAGGCCATCGAAGCAAACTCGCCACGGGCGCATCAATTTATGGATGACCTTCGAGAGAAGCGAAAAGCTAGTGACGCCGAATACAAAAAAGAAACTCAGTTGGGAATCGACTTATTTGGTGCCAGTGAGACTTGGACGCAGGCCCGCGTCACGTCTCTCGCTCCGTCAATAAAGACAATTACCGTCGGCACGGTAGGGGAAGGCAGGAAGAGGTTCCCCCGCGATTTCCAAGTAGGCGACTGGGGAATCTCGCGGTGGAGGTTCACCGCGGTTCAAAAAACGGCTTCCGGTGGGTTGCTCGTATATGCTGGGCCGTCGGACCACAAACCCGTTTTTCTGCTGCTTCAGGGCTTGGACTTGTCCAAAGTTACCGATGATGTCCGGTTTTACCTAGCCCGCCCAGTTGTAATCACCCAAACATATAGCTACATGGCCGTCGATGGGGCCATGAAGACCGTGCTCTTACTGGAATGCGACGAGGCGAAGATTTCGAAGCTGATTGAAGAGCAGATAAAGAAAGACGAGGCGGCTGGCTTAGGAGAGTGGACGCGGATTGATCCCAGTAGCATCAGCAGGAACTTTTCCGCCGGCCGCCCAATGCAGTCAACAGCACGTCGGACCCGTGGCAACGAAAAGCCGGAGCCACGCCTAAGCACTGCTTCCGTTGGTGGCCCCCCCTCCAAAGAGAAGGGCGAGAAAGACATTGCACCTGACACGAATTTGTCGGCCGAAGCACCAACGCAGGTTGCGGCAGCCACGAAGCCAGAGCAAGCAGGCGACAATGAAGAAGCGCGCCACAAGAACGAAGAGCCGGCAACCGAAGCCACGGAAGACCGAGAAGCGAGAGCTAGGCTGGCCGATTTGGACAAGACCATCGCCGCAACTGAGATGGAACTGGCCGATTTGGACAAGACTATCGCCGCAACTGAGTTAGACGTGGTGGCGGCCGGCGGAACCCCTTCCTCAAATTTGCATAGCCGTTCTCCAGACGCTCGTGACGACGTCACCCAATTGGCACCTTGGGTGAAGTTGCTGCTTTACTCGGCATTCCTTGGGCCTATTGCGGTAACTTTGGCCGTCTACTACTATCTCCGTCGGGGCTAGTTTCCACGCCACTCCGCCGTTTCGCCTCCGTTATCAGCTTACCCACTTTTTTGAGTAGCTCGTCGATACGCTGAAGGCGCGCGGCCGCCTCCTTATGCAGCGCCGCGTCAGACCCGTCCACTACTCGCAGGCACAAATCCGCACAATCCCTGGCTTCTTCGCCTATCTGGTGGAGTATCCCATTTACCTTCTGCATTTCAGCCGGAACCGGGACAATGGCCCCCACCGATTGACCCGAACTTTTCAGTTTACCGGTGGCAACCGCCCATTGGGATCGCCAGTCATTGTCGGGGGAAGTAACGGGGCTCGCTTCAAGCGAAAGGTCAGTGACACCCTTTATTGCATCGCTTAGGGACATCATTCGAGACGCAGCTTGCTCGCAGTAGAATCCGACCTGGGACGAAAGATCGGTCATGGGTGCGCTTACCTCGCCGCCCACCGTCCCATCACGTGCTGCTCCCGTCCCCGATGTAGTTGGTTTCCCAGAGCCAGACAGGCAACCTAGAACCATTGCAACGATGAGGAACGCCTCACCGCAAGCCTTTGCAATCCTACGATTGGCTTTCTGCTCCGCGGTCTTCGTGCCGGACGGGGACGGCGCAAATCCATAAAATAGGGCAAGCCCACCGATCAGGAGAGCAGCACCGAGCAGTAACGAAAGTGCAATCTTGATCGTTACCAACAGCCAACCGGCCAGGTAGAGGAAAACGACAACCCCCGTCAAGATTCCGAGAGCGTCCGTCGCCCTTATGAGGGTGACAACGACGCCCAGGAACCGGGACAGGAATTGACTTGGTTGATTCTGCAAAGCCATCCGAAGCTCCAAAGAACACAACGCCCGGAAGAGCGGCCGTGAGAAGTCTAGCGACGGCCAGGATCAAGCCGACGCGAGTTTTCGTCGCCACCAGCCGAAACCGGCCATGCCGAAAATGGCAGAGCAACAAAGGGTGAGGGTGTCAGGTTCGGGGACGGTGGATGCCGTGCCCGTCATTTCCACGCGCAAGGCGGTTGGTCCGAAATCGTTGTACACGAGGAAATCCAGGGTGTTCACTCCCTCGACGAATCCACCTGTGATGTCGAACGAGGTCCAAGTGTTAAACGAAACACCTAGAGGGTCCCCGACTGTCCCAATTGTGTTCCCGGTGGATGCGCCGTTAATGAGGATGTCGATTCCTTCGTTGTCAACTGCCCACTGCCCCAGGATGCTGGCTGTGCTCGGGACTAATCCGGAGAGGTCAAACGTGGTCCGGTAATCGTACAAACCCGTCGGCGAGTCAAAACTGTAATCGTTATTGGGACCGATCCAGGCCGACTTGGAGTCATCACCAAGGTAGACGTTGATGGGGAATCCGGCGGCGGTGCGAATGAGGGTGTCAGTGGTGCTGCCTAACGGGACAGAGGTGAGCAAGTAATGCGGATCGCCAACCGTGCCATCTGACAAGGGCGTGCCCGTACTATCTACGCCCGTGTTGAACAAAAAAGTAATGAATTCGCCCCTCGCCTGCCCAACGCCGCCCGAGCACAGCCCCAACGCCACCAGGATCAAAGTCGCGCGTTTCATCAGCACATTTCCTTCGTGGCTGGAGAAGTCCTAGACGGCAGGCGGATGGCAGGGTGCATGATAACAAGGCGTTTCGGCAAAGCAATTGAATCCGCACCCTCCCGCCCCTACTACCCTGCGGAAGCCGAAACGCGAAACTGTAAGGTTTGTTCCTACGCCAGGGCGATGGGCGTTTTCCCGCTGTTTTTCGCCAAACCGGCACGCCCAAACCCGTAAAGCACCGTTTGTAAACGATACTTGCCACCCCTCCGCAGAGTTAGTAAACTAGTGAACATGCGATCATTGCCAGTTGGGCCGGCTTGGCCCGCCTTGATCGCAACCGGAGGGATCACAATGGCTAAGCACATCGCTATTTATGCACGGGTTTCAACACGAGCGCAGGACACCAAGAGCCAGGAGCCCGACTTGCAACGCTGGGCCGCAGCCCAGCCAGAGCCGGTCGAATGGTACAAAGACACGGCAAGCGGCAAGACGATGGACCGCCCCGCGTGGAACAAGCTGGTGGATGCCATGCGGGCCGGAAGGGTTTCCCAAATCGTGGTCTGGCGGCTTGATCGCCTCGGACGGACGGCCAAAGGGCTGACTGCCCTGTTCGTTGACCTACGGCAGTACCGGGTAAATCTGGTCAGCATGCGAGAGGGAATTGACCTCGCAACGCCAGCGGGCCGCATGATGGCAAATATGCTGGCCAGCGTTGCGGAGTACGAAACCGAGTTACGCGGGGAGCGTGTTGCCGCTGGCCAAGCCGCAGCACGAGCGCGAGGAAAACGGTGGGGTGGCTCGTTGCCAGGCAAGCGCAAAAAGGTCACGGCCGACCAGGAGCAAATAATCCGGCAACTGCATTCGCAGGACATGCCGATCACCCGCATCGCCAAGGTGGTTAAGCTATCGCGGCCGACGGTTTACGATGTATTGAACGCCAAGGTGGCATGCTGACGATCCGCTTGTGGTGCAATCAATTGCTCCAGTGGAATGCACAGTAGAGCATAAAGTGGATATAAGTTTATTGCTATTAAATCATGTGCTGTTAAGCACACCCGCAATCACACGTTGCGATTGCCGCTCCAGGGCCGGCTCGATGCTGACGGCCTAATGCCCCCACCAGTCTGTTTGTCGAGGGGGGCGGGGCTTTCGTCGTCTCGGCGGCCAACGACAGATTTTTTAGAAAATTTTTTCGAGCGAGCAAAAAAGTGAAGTTGATCCTGTAAAATCCAACTGGCGGCACGGTGCGGGACTGATCACCTGCGCCGGGCTATCAATACCTTGACCGGGATAGCCGCGCCGCCCCTTTTCCCCACTCGGTCAAGGAAGGTCAAGGACGCATGGCGAAGAAAACGCCCAAGATTCGATTTGCGGCACTCATCCGCGTATCCAGCGAGAAGCAGGAGAAGCGTGGCGAGTCACTGCGAACCCAAGATCAGCAAGCCACGGACGCCGCCAGATTGCTTGGCGGCATCATTGTCGCCCGGTATGCCGGCCAAGAGCACGCCACAGCCGGTTGGGAGCGTGAGCAACTCGATAAGCTGCTTACCGATGCCCGCAGGAAGTCAAAACCGTTCGACGCGGTTATCGTTGCCGACCCGTCGCGATGGAGCCGCGACAATGTGGCGTCCGAAACGGGACTTGATGTGCTTCGGGATAACGGCATTCGGTTCTTCGTGCTCGTGCAAGAGTACGACCTTTATGACCCCAACCAAAGGGTCATCCTTGGCTTGCAGACCACGATGAACGGCTACCAAGCGGCTTTGAATGCCCAGAAGTCCATCCTTAACCGTATCGCCAAGGCCAAGCGGGGAGTGGTGGCGGTCGGTAGCCGGCCGTTTGGGCGACACTTCAACGACGCGGCGGGACGATGGGAGGTTGAGCCGGAAAAGAAAGCAATGATCGAAGAAATCGCCAAGCGTTATGTCGATGGCGAGGGTTTGGTTGACCTGGCGAAAGAGTTTGGCATGGACCGGTCCAACCTCCATAGAACCCTGACCGAAAAGTGTGGGCCGAAATGGCCCTTGAAATTCGCTTCGGACCGGTTCAACATTCGCGAGACCATCGAAGTGACCATCCCTCCGCTGCTTGACCACAAGACCATTAAGGCGGTCAAGAAAACGGCCGAGGCGAACAAGACCTACAGGCACGGCCTGTCGAAGCACAAACACCTGTTCAGCCGGATGCTGTTTTGCGCCCATTGTGATCGTGCCATGTCAGGTCAGGTAGCCAAGGGGCAGCGTTACTACCGGCACGCCCCAGGATGTGAGAACTGCCTGGGTGGCTTCGTTCGAGCCGACGACCTTGAGGACGTGGTAATCCGGCATCTGTTCGAGTGCTTCGGTAATCCCAAGGCGGTCGAGAAGGCCATTGAGGAAGCCACGCCAAACCGAGATACGATCAAGGAATACCAGCAGCGACAGGAACGCATTGCCGACGGGCTAGCCAAGCTGAAAGAGGGCCGCGATCGGCTCATCAAGTTCATCGTCAACGGCAGCATCACCGAAACCCAAGCCGAAGGCCAATTGCAAGCGCTTACGGAGCGTGAAACCAAACTAACGGCAGAAGCCGAACGCTTGGCGGAGTATCTGGACAAAGTGCCATCGCCAGCGTTGGCCAAGTCAACGGCCAAGCGGGTATCCGATGCCATGCGGCGTTTCAAGCCGAAAGGTCGTAAGCTGGTTTCGGCGCGACTATGGGCAAAGGTAAGTCATGCCAACAGTGCCCTGGACAAAATGACGTGGGAGGAAAAGCGTGAGCTGCTCCAAATGGTCTTCGGTGGCAAAACGGTTGACGGCCAGCGGATGGGGATTTATGTTGAACGCATCCAAGGGCAGGAAGGCCGGCAGCACCGGCAATGGCGCTACATGATCAAGGGCCATCTTATCGACGAACGAGGGTTCTTCCCGATGAGCGTGGACCGTATGGAGGCGCAATTCTTTTTCGGTGCGGCGGAACGGCAGAAAGAACTTGTTACAAGAGTGGGACGTTCCAATACGCCTCGCTCACGAACTTCGACCAGCTCTCGATCCGCTCGCGATGAGCGGCGTAGAGCGGCTTCCAGGTCGGCCGCACGGGCTGCTTGCGCAGCCGCACGCCCGCCTGCTCCGGCGTCCGGTCTGCCTTCTTCTTGTTGCAGTCCACGCACGACAGCACGCAGTTCTCCCAGGTCGAGGTTCCACTCTGCGACCGTGGCACAACGTGGTCGATGGTCAGTTCCTCGGGACCCGGCTGCACAGAGCAATACTGGCACGTAAAGTGGTCACGCTTGAAGATGTTTCGCCGGCTGAACGTCACGGCCGCCGTGGGGAGGCGGTCGTAGGCGGTCAGGGCGATCACCTCCGGCACGCGCAGCCGCTGCCGAATCGTCCGGATCACCGGCTCGTCGTCGCGTGGAGCCAGCCGCGACCAATCAGCCCAGGTGTAGACCTGGTAGTCAGCCGGATCAACCACGCGGGCCGACTCGTTCCAGAGCAGCATAAGCGCACGGGCCACCGTGGCAACATTGACTGGCTGCCAGTTGCGGTTAAGCACCAGGGCCGGCCGCTGAAGTACCTTCGAGATCACGAGAAACCCTCCTTTCACCAGGGTGTACGAGGGGAGTCGAACCCATACCTTCCGGTTCACAGCCGGGCGTGCAGAAACCGCTACACCACGAACACCACAACGAACATCAGCACCCCGACCAGGACTCGAACCCGGAACGCCCAGTTAGAAGCAGGGAATGATTTCCATTTCACCATCGGGGCACACGTTCAAACCAATCAAGCGGAAGGCAAGGGAGTCGAACCCTCATCCCATGTTTCAGAGAACCGCTTTAGCAAAGAGGCCCGGCCAACCGTATCCGGCTACCTTCCGTTGCCTCTTCCAGTGGACCCACCGGGAATTGAACCCGCCGGTTTCCCATCGGGACGGGGCCAGCATGCCGCGCTGGTGTCGTCCCGTTGGACCATGCGCCCATATTGTTCAGTGGACCGCCGCGGAGTTGAACCGCCCGGTTCTCCAAGGGCACGGGGCCGGCTTGCGGAGCCGGCGTCGTCCCATTGGACCAGCAGCCCGTGTCGTTCAGTGGACCTGATGGGAGTCGAACCCACCTCACCGACCTTGCAAGGGTCAGTCGCCTCCAGCGGCATGCAAGCCCATTCGTTTTCATCAAGAGGTCCGTCCGGGAATTGAACCCGGCCTCCCGCCTTACCAAAGCGGTGTGCTCCCGAAACACCTACAGACCCAACCAAGTGATCCCGGACGGAGTCGAACCGCCCTCTCCTGGACGTCAGCCAGGCGTCGTCGCCGTTGGACCACGGGATCGTGTCGTAAGTAGCCGAGGTGGGCGTCGAACCCACAAAATCACGAGGCTCTCGACCTCGCCGCTTTGCCAAGGTTTGCGTACTCGGCCGCAAGTGGCAGGTCCGGGAGTCGCACCCGGCGGGCTGAGCTTATGAGGCTCGGCTGAGCACTGGCTCACCTGCGTCAAATCGTCATAAGTAGCC
>Ga0265331_10000522_pt1 | contig 35513 bp, 27 predicted proteins | sample 41923metaG_FD_202088 | JGI IMG/M metagenome (GOLD analysis project Ga0265331, IMG submission 202088) | Rhizosphere microbial communities from Carex aquatilis grown in University of Washington, Seatle, WA, United States - 4-19-23 metaG | ecosystem: Host-associated > Plants > Roots > Rhizosphere... | reverse complement strand
CAACGCACCCGATCGGGCCATCGGCCCTCCTTGGGCGCTGCTGTTTCTCCTTATCTCTCATCTCAGAAAATTCAACTACCTTCTTTTCAAGACCCTGTATTAGGTTATGCAACAGCTTCTAGTAATTCGGAATCTCCACTGCGGCGGTCACAACGCAAATCCACAAAAGCATTTCGAGCGCGCCGGCAAACTTTGCCACCAGAGGCGTATCCATCGTCTCGCCCCACGAACGCGCTTTTTGCTGGACGATGATGTGCCAAATCAGGGCGAGCGGAGCAAAAACTCCGAGCTTTACTTCGAATGCAGGGTTTGAGAGGTACGCCGTCGCCGTGCCGGAGAGCAGCAGGATTCCTCCGAACACCACGATGCAGAATGCGATCCAGTTCCATGCGAACAGGGCGTCGCGTAGTTCTCTGGCCGTCTGACGTCCCTTTCCCGCTCCCATCAGGCGCAAATCGAGGGCAACATTTGTGCCCAGCCAAAGCGCCAGGCCGGAATAGTGGATCAGCTGAACGAATGGGTATCCCCACAACGTCATGCGCACACCCCTGCCCCACCATGTGCTTTCAAGCATCTTGCCAAAGGACATCAAGAATTCGTGCATCGACCTACCTCCCAATCCATCATGACTTAAGCCCGTCAAGGTGAAATACAAACTGCAATCGCATGCAGCGATCTATCCCAGTCCTGAAATCGCCGCGATTTCCACTCCGGCAAGAATGGCGCCGACCCAAAAGACCAACGATGCCAGTGCCAGCAGTTTTCCGCCTATGGAAATCATCGGTTCCTTATCCCAACGGGGGACATTGCGTTTTACGAGTACGGTGAATAGCAGCGCAAAGAAAATTACCGTCATCTTGACGCGAAAGACTGTGTCCGGAAAGTAGTCCCCGGCATCGGTGGTAAACATCAGGAATCCCGAGAGGAGAGCAAGGCCCAGGGCCGTCCACGTCCATGGGAAAAGCGTCTCCGCAACCTGCGCAAGACCCTGGTTCTTTGCGGCCAGTCCAAGTACGCGCAAATCCACAATCACGATCGTCCCGATCATCACAAACAAACTGAAATAATGAATGACGGAAATTCCGGAATACAGCCAACCGGTGGTGCCGATTGTCGTTACCCAAGAGACGTGTTCGAGCGATTCAAAGAAATTTCCCAAGTTCGCACCCCCATTCTCCTGACGTCAGTTACCATCCAGATTCAATCGCACCCAATACCCTTGAACAGCGTCAAGCGTACCCCATCCATCGCCCCGCGGCCACCACGCCGATCCACAGCAGGATCGAAAGCGTGCCGGCTGCTCTGGCCGGCAACGGGGCGACCGGATCGGAATCCCACTTTCCCACGCCCCGGTACGCTAGAAAATGAAACAGCATGGCATTTATGCAAGCAATCAATAGCAGCCCCAGCTTGATTTCAAACCATGGGTTGCCGTACATCTTCGTTGCTTCCGAGGCGAACAGCAGCAAGCCGGTGACAATTTGTACAACCAAACCAGCCCAAGCCCAAGGCAGGAACTGTTTCGCCAACTTGGAAACCGGCTCGTCTGTCAACGCCAGCCCCGTCAATCGCAAGTCCAGAATCGAAGTCCCACCTACGAGCAAAACGATGCCGAGAATATGCACAACTTCAAGCAAAGGAAATTGCCACGTGGACTCGTGAATTGTGGCACCCACCGGCGATTGCTCAAGCCATTGGCAGAAAGCGAAAAGCAATGCAACTCCTTCTTTTTCGTGCCGGGAAAAATTCCGGTGCCGGCAGTGCGATCCCTCGCAATCCGCTCATTGTAAAACCGGGAATATCTCCCGTCCGTTCGATAACATCAGCTTCTGGATCACCATCACGTTCGAGCCCGTACGGGCGCGATGCCCTTCGGCGGTCACCTGATCTCCCGGCTTCAAAATGTTCTTCGTCCATCCCTGTCGGACGAGCATATTCGGGCTCATCCCTTCCGCAACCCATTTCTCGACTTTTCCGTTCTCGCCTTTCACGTCGACATAAATCAGGACGTGGGGATTCACAAACTGGAAATCCGATACAGTACCCATGACCGTGGTGATTTTGCTGGCATCGTATATTGCAGTTCCATGGTGGGCAGAAAGAGGCGCAGCAACCGCAAAGAGACTGGACACCGCGATGAACAAATTAGCAAATCTATTTTGCATGACACACCTGCAAATCAATTCTGGCGCCGCATTGAACTTCACATCCGTCGAAATCAGTTACTTGGGCAGGTACTTTCCGTGGCAGGTCTCGCACGTTTCTTCCAGCCGGTCGCCTAGATCCTCCAGCGTTTTGGCGTCTTTGGCATTCGCGAATTTAAACGAAGCAGCGGAGTTGCCTTGAAAATCTTTAACATCCTTCATCCATTCGCCGTTGTCTTTGGCGCGGCCGGGCATCATCAGCAGATTGCCTGTTTCCGCGAGGATCAGCGCGGCGTTCTGTACCGCGGCCCAATCTTCATCGGTCTTGGGAGGTTTGCCCGGAACGCTGAAAATAATGTCGGAGTTTGGCTTTACGATTCCCAGCATCAACTGGCGGACACTCCCGACCGGCTGATACGTGGGCGCCTGGGCCATCGCCGCACCTGCCAGGAAAAGACCTAAAACAACAGCCGTTCGCACGCTTCGCATCAGACTATTCTCCTTCCGCGAGTAAGGTTTGCCTGCAGATAGCCACACCAAGAGAAACTGCAAGTATTATTAGGTAAGCCGGGAAATGGCGAGGTTAAATCGAGGTAAAACCTTCCGGACTCACGGTCGACCCGATCATCCGGCGAACTTATAACCAAGCCCTACCACTGTCAGTATCAATTGTGGATTCTTGGGATCGGCTTCGAGCTTCTGGCGAAGCCATGCGACGTGCACGTCTACGGTGCGCGTCGTAGGCAGCGCGCCGTATCCCCAGACTTCGCGCAATAGCACGTCACGGGAAATAGTATCGCCGTGATGCTCGGCGAAATAGCGCAGGAGTTGAAACTCCTTGGCGGATAAAGGAACCATCTTGCCGTCCCGCGTTACTTCCATGCGCTTGGTGTCGATGTGAATCGTTCCAAACTGAAAGCGGGCCCCCGTCCCCGCCACCTGGCTGGGACGCCGCAGCAGCGCCTCGACGCGCGCAACTAGTTCGGCCATTTGAAACGGCTTGGTCAGGTAGTCATCGCCGCCAGCCCGCAATCCGGCAACTTTGTCTTTGGTTTGGCGGCGCGCCGTGAGCATCAGAATCGGCGTGCTCGATCCTGCCTCCCGAAGTTTCTGGCATACGGCCAACCCGCTCTGCCCCGGAAGCATGACATCGAGAATGATGAGATCGAAATGCTCGTGGGTGGCGAGTTCGAATCCGGACAGTCCGTCCTTTGCAACGCTCACCACGCAACCTTCTTTGCGCAAGCGGTCGCGCAGCGTGGTCACCAGTCCGGCTTCATCTTCAACAATGAGGATTTTTGCGTTCATGCCGATTTGGCACCGTTTGTCGTCATGATATGTTCGGCAGGACCAGCCACTGGAAAATGCAGGACAAATGCAGTCCCGCGACCGGGCTCGCTGGAAACGCTCACTCTCCCCCCGGTATCTTCCATCATACGCTTAACAAGGTACAGGCCGAGCCCGACCCCACGAACGTGGTTGTCACGAACCGCCTGCACCCGATAGAACGGTTCGAAAATATGCGGGAGATCCGAAGTGGGGATTCCGATGCCGCGGTCCTCTACGCTGATCTGCACTTCGTTCTTCGAATCTATCGGCGCGACCTGCGCCCGCACCGCGATCCACCGATTTGCCTCCGAATACTTCATAGCGTTACTGACAAGATTTTCGATACAAGTCGCGACAGCAGCGGGATCGGCCATAACCAGAGGCAAATCCGCGCCGATCTCCTTTTCCAAAGTGAAACCCGCGTCGGCCAACATAGGCTTGGAGAAGGCCAAACTCTGCTCGATGACCGGGCCAATCTCTGTGGGAGCAAGCTCATATCCCGACAAGCCGAACCGGCCGGCCGTAAATAGAAGGACTTCATCCACCAATCGCTCCAGACGGCGGCCCTGTCCCCGGATCAATCCCCCATACTCCCGCATCTGCTCGGTGCTGTCGACGGTCCCATCGGCAAGATTTTCCGCCGCGGAATTGATGACGGCCAGAGGCGTACAGAGTTCGTGCGATACTCCGGCGAAAAATTCGCGTTGCAATGTGGCCAACTGTTTGGAGCGCCGTGCCTCCGAGAAAATCAAGACCATGCTGCCGCCAAGCACAAAGAGCAGGATCAGGCTGACGCCAAGATTGCGCCGACGCCAGGAACTGACGGCGATATCCAGCGACCCGGCGGGATGCTGCACAACCAACTGCCATTGTCGGACCGAATCGGCCGCGTGCACGGCGGGATGCCCTCTTCGTTTCGCTTCTTCCGCAACCAGATCGGCAAGATTCACAGCCGAATCCGGCGAGGAAGTCCCCACCGGAAAATTCGCATCCGAAACATAAATCGTGCGGTAAGGCGCGTCAGCGCTGCGGACTGCTACACTGAAACTCCGGAGTCCTGCGCTCCCGAAATAACGATCCACAAGCCCCGGAAGGTAATCCCGGCCAAGATAATCCTTATTCAGCTCAATCACCAGAGATCCAAGGGGTTCGACGACCGAATCGGAGGGGTTGCCCCCCGACGAAATCCGAAAAATTGGGCGGATTAGCGCCGGAGGATCTTCAACCAGCGTCCAGGGATAGTACATCGCCTCACGATCGCCTTGCACTGCGGAGGCTTGTTCGGACTGTTCGTCCAAATACGGGCGAAGCGATTCCAGCCGCGGGGGCCACGCCGCATCTTGAAATCGCATGCTGGCGGCGTCGAGCAATTCGAGGTGTGGTGTTTGTGTTCCGCTCGTTTTCCAGATATATAGGTTGCCGAGCAAGCCCGGCCAGGAAGTTCTGTTCATCCAACCGGAATACTGGCGCAGAACGCGCGCTTCGATTCCCGGCGCTTCCGCTTCGGGATCGAGATCGAATCCGCCGCATAGCTGCTGGAAATCGTAGGCAAATTCCTGATTAAAACTTCTAACGCTGGTTCCGAGAGAAGATTTCAGTCGCGCCTGCTCGGTGCGGCTGATTTCATCCGTCCAGCGGTACTGGAGAAAAGCCAGAATCAGGACGGTCGCCGCCAGAGCCAGGATGGCGATCATTTCCAGGCCGGACCTTCTCGCCAGCTTGAGGTTGTTTGGGAATTCCATCGGCCTCTTTACAAAGGCTACTTGAACGGCTCCGCCCTGTTGTCTTCGCAGGCGTATTCGATCAGGTGCCAGGTGGGCCGGAATTTATAGGCGAGCGTTCCGCTCCACGGCTTTTTGTACGCCTTCGGATCGTCAATGGTGATCTCGTCCTGCAACGTCTCATGATCCACCTTGCGAATGCGCTCCACCACGTGCAGCGCGTCAGAATGCGGATGCCCAACCATGTCCAGCCAGGATTGTTCTTTCAAGCCGACAGTGTCCACGACGAAAGTATCTTTATCCCACATGCCGATGGAATCGCCCATCCACGTCGCATCCAGGTCTTTTGGATGCACTTTCCGACCCGTATAGATGATCCGCACAAAATGATCGTATTCGAAAAGCATGATGACTTGTCCAGTGGTCTGGACAATCTGCATCGGAAACGGGATCAGCATGATGCGAGGAACGCCCGGCGGAAGGCAGCTCAGGATCGGATCTCCCGAATCGGCGGTCGCGTGCGGTCCATAACCCGGCCGGGCGGCTTTGAATTTTGCATCCGCCCAGGGCGTCAACGCAGGTTCCTGCGAACTGATTGTGATGGCGGTGCGGCTGCCCATCCATACTCCGGATAGGTCATGCGCTGAGGTGACAGTCGCCACCGTCTGCCCCAGGACAATCAACGACGAAGCCATCAGCACCGTCGCCGCAAGCAGTCCACTTATGAAGAAATTTCGCAGCTTCAAACTCCCTAAGCCAATGGTATTCGATGGCAGAAATTTAGAACCTATCATTCCGTTTGCGAAATTGCGAGCTTCTGCGAGGCTCTCAATTCTTTTAGGCCTGGGGAACCCGCTCGCGCGTCAAATAGAACTGAATCGCGGGAGTGATTAGCAACGATAGCACCATCGAAATCAGAATGCCGCCAATCACTGCGATCGCCAGAGGCTGTAGCATCTGCGAACCAGCGCCAAGAGCGAATGACAAAGGGAGCATTCCCGCAACAGCTGCCATCGCCGTCATAACGATGGGACGAAGCCTGCGGCGTCCTGCCTGCACCAATGCTTCGTCCGCGGAAAATCCCACCGATCGGAATTTAGCGTTCGCGTCGAGCAACAGAATGCCGTTCTTGGCGACGATTCCGACCACCATGATCAGCCCCATGAACGAGGAGATGTTGAATGTTGTCCGCGTAATTAGGAGTGCCAGGAACACGCCCGAAGTGGAAAGCACCGCCGAGCACAGAATCGCCAGCGGCGCTGAGAACGACCCGAATTCAAACAGCAGCACCAGAAAAATCAGGACCAGTGCCAGCCCCAGAACGATGGCAAGATCATGAAATGATTTTTGTTGCTCCTTGTATGTGCCGCCGTATTCCACGCGAATGGAACGCGGAAGTTTTAGTTCAGCCACAGCCTTCTTCACCGCGTCCACTCCAGTGCCTAGGTCAACACCCTCCAGCCGCGCGGTAACCTCCACGACGCGCTGAAGGTTGTCGCGGATAATTTCAGTCTGGCCGGGGAGTTCAGTGACCGAAGAGACGGCCCCGAGCGTCGCGGTCGCTCCTGTTGCACTGACGATCATTGTGTTGCTCATGGCCTCGAGTGATGCACGAGTGGACTCCGGATACCGAACACGCAAGGTGTACGGCCGGTCACTAATAATTACCGGATTCGTCGCCGGTTCTCCATCCACCATCGCGGAAGCGACTGCCGTCAGCTCATCGGCGGTGAATCCAGCCCTCGACGCCGTTTGCGAATTGACGTTGAACACTACAGCCGGTCCACTCATCGTGTTCGCGACTCCATCCGCGATATCGACAATCGGATTTTTATCGATCTTCCCGAGCGCGTCCGCCACTTTTGGAGCCCAGGTCGCCAACAGTCCCGGATCGGCGGAAAACAACTTCACCACAATGGGCTGAGGCGCTCCGGTCAAATCGGAAATCATGTCCTGCAACAGCTGAGTGAAGTCCACATCGACCGCCGGTTCCTGTTTCCTCACCTTCGCGCGAACCTCGCTGATAATTTCATCGATCCCGCGCCGACCTGCGTCTTTCAATTTAACGGAAATGTCGCCCGTGTTCGGCTCGGTGACGGCGGCGAGGCCCAGTTGCAATCCCGTGCGCCGCGACGTGCTTTCCACTCCGTCCGTCGACCGGCAAATCTGCTCGATATGTGAAATCACGCGATTGGTTTCTTCGAGCGAACTTCCGGCAGGCATTACGTAATCGAGGATGAAGCCGCCCTCGTCCATTTTGGGCAGCAAATCCGTGCCCAGCGCGTTGTAAGCAAAATAGGAAACCGCAATTAAAAGGGCGCAGAAAGCTCCGAGCCACGCAGGATGTTTCAAAACACGCCGCATGGATCGCTCGTAAAACCGGAGGATGCGGCCAAACCAGCCTTCCTTCAAAGAATCTTCTTCTGCGGCCATCAAGCGCCTCATCTGTTCCACGCGTGACGGCACTGCCGCTTCAACTACCTGTGCCGGATGCGCCCTCGGTGTTTGATCCGCCTTTCCGCGCCGCACCAGAAAAGCGCCCAGGTTCGTCGTCCAACCCAAAGCGAGCACAAGCGAGGTCAGCAAGGAAACGCTCATCGCAATCGCCAGCGCGCTGAAGAATGTCCCGGTAACGCCCGTGATCGTGATCAGCGGCAAAAACACAACGACAGGCGTCAACGTCGAGCCGATAAGAGGAATCGTGAGTTCCTTAAGCGCGCTACTCGTCGCTTCTAGCGGCCCTTCCCCACCGTCGCGGTGCAAAACAATATTCTCCACCACCACAATCGCATCGTCGATCACCAGTCCACCCGCTGCCGCAAGGCCACCGAGCGTCATCATGTTGAAACTCTGCCCCATGATCTTCATCGCGATGAATGTCACCAGAATCGTCACCGGCACCACCAGCCCAGTCATCAGAGCCGTGCCCCAATCGCGAAGGAATAGCCAAATGATGATCCCCGAAAGGAAAAGCCCGATGACGATAGCGTCGCGCACGCTGCTGATCGATTCGTGAACGATGTTCGACTGATCGTAAAAAACATTCAGATTGATGCCAGCGGGAAGTGTGGGACGAATGCTTTCGATTTCCTGGCTGACTTCGTCAGCCACCTGCACGGTGTTGCTATCCGGCTGTCGATTGATGCTGAGCAAGACGGCCGGTTTTCCATTGGCCGTGACTACGGTGTATGCCGGAGCCGCAGAAGGTGTCACCGAGCCGATATCCTGGATTCGAACAGGTATATCGTTCGAAGTCTTGATGACGACGTTGCCGATGTCCTCCGGACTATGCACCTGCGCATTCACAAGCCCCAAAAACAACTGGTGATTACGGCTCAGCAGGCCGGGCGAATCGATCAGGTTCGTGCGATTCACTGCGTCCAGAATGTCCTGCAGCCTCACCCGAGATCGGAGCATTCGGGCAGGATCGGGCGTGATCTGAAACTCCGGCTGTTGCCCTCCCTGCACCACAACGGCGGCAACACCGTTCAGGCGATTCACGCGCGGCTTAATTTCGTAAGTTGCCAGTTCCCACAACTGCATTTGCGGAAGCTTGTCAGAGGTAAGGCTGTAGCCCAGAATCGGAAAGCTGGCGAAATCCAGACGGTGAGCGTCGATGTGCGCTGTCGGCGGCAACGCACTCTGAACGCGCGACAATGCCGCATTCACCTGCTGAAGCGTCTGCAGCATGTCCACATTCCAATTGAACGAAAGGTCCACTTCCGCAGAGCCCCTGCTCGTAATCGAGCGGACATCTTCAAGACCCGGCACACTGTTGACCGCGGCCTCGATGGGACGGGTAATCGTCACCTCCATCTGATCGATCGGCATGACGCCGTTGTCCACACCAATGATGATTCGCGGAAAGTTCGTTGCCGGAAATACGGCAATCGGAATGGAAAAAGCTTCGTAAATTCCCACTGTGGCCAGCGTCAGGACCATGAAGATGATCGTTTTCGAATGGCGAGAGAACCAATATCGAGAAGCATCCTCTGCAGAATCCTGTATGCTCTTAGCGCCGGAGTTCACTTTTCCTCGTCCTGACCCGGCGTCTTCGTCGCATGCACCTGAATCTTCGTCTTCGCCAGCACGGCATCGTCTTCTCGATCGAGTTCGAACGCACCCACAGTGACTACGCGCTCCCCGCCCTGCAGTCCTTCCGTGATTTGGACATTGTCGCCGTCCCGGATGCTGGCCTTGACCTGTTTCTTTTGCGGCACATTTTGCGCGTCGAGCACGATCACGGAGGTGGTTCCGTCTCCAACGGTAAGCAGTGCCGCAATCGGTATGACGATGGCATTCTGCACAGTCTCACCAACAATGGAAACGTGCGCACTCGCGCCCGCCTTCAGGCGATTGCCGGGATTGGCCGCCTGCACCCACACTTCGACAGTTGTGCTGTTCGGATCGAGCGCCGGACTTACCAGAGTGACTTTGCCCGGAATGCCGGAGCCCTGACCATTGTCGGAAATGGTAGCTGCGTCACCCGCCTTCAGATGTGCAGCCTCCTGCTGGGAAATGTGCGCACGGGCGATGATCTGCGACAGGTCCATTACGGTAAGAATGGGAGACCCCGCTGGCGGTGTCTCTCCCGCATAAAAAGGCCGGTCGGTGACAACGCCATCGATCGGACTGGTAATTTTCGAATAGCCAAGTTGCGCTTCCGCGCTAGAGTTGTCGCCCTTCGCTGCATTCAATTGCGCTTCGGCAACCTTCAGGTCCGCTTGCCTTTGAACAAGGTCGTATTGATTTCGCGCTTGAGTCAAGGCGACGCCAGCGTCTTCCACTTCCTTCGCGGAGACAGCGCCTTCCTTAAACATTCTTTGACGATTGGTGTAGAGCCTTTGCTGCGCGTCCAGCTGCTCTTTGGCGAGCTTAATATCTTGCTCGGCCTTCTGGACCTGCATCTGATAATTCGCCTCGGCCTGCTGGACCCCTCCCTGGCTCTTCATTTTCGATCCGGCCAGGTCTTGATTCTCCAGTTCCGCCAGCAACTGGCCCGCATGCACTCTGCTGCCGCGTTCCACATAGAATTTCTTCACCGGAGCGCTCACTTTGGGAACGATAGCAGCCTGATCTCGGGGATACAGAACCGCATCGGCACTTATTTTGCGCTGAATCGTTTCGCTCGCAGCGGTTGCCACTTGCACGGTTACGGTGGGAGCCTCTTCCGAAGTCTCCTTGGCCGAGCAACCCAGCAAAAGCGACAACGCAAACGCAGCGACTATAAAAACCACGTTCGGCCACGATGGTTTCGAATTCCTAAGTTTCATCTCGATTCGTTCCTGCATTTTCAGAAATTCCCTGTCAACGTTTGCAGATTCGCGAGGGCCGCGCGATACCGGGCCTGCTCGTCATCATAAGCATTCCGCGCCGTTACCAGAGTGCTCGACGCATCCACTACTTCCAGCACTCCGGATGCTCCTCCCTGATAGCGCAAATTGATGAGCCGAAGGCTCTCAGCAGCAAGCTCAGCTGTGCGGCGCGAAGATTCTACTGCGGATCGGGCCGTAGCCGCCTCGTTATATGCAGCATACAGATTGCTCACCAATAGCCGCTGCGTCTGGCTGAGTTGCACCTTCGCCTGCTGTTGTTTGTATTCCGCCTGATGCAATTTGCTCCGCAATGTTCCCCAGTCCCAAACAGGGATGGTCATCACGGCAGTGACGAAATAACCCAGGTTGGGCAAACTCCCATCTTTCGGGTACGCCGCGTTAACGCTGTGCAACGCAAACGCGTTTGCTTCGATACCGTAGTCGGTTTCCAAAGTCAGCGTGGGCAGGAAGGAAGTTTTCGCCGCAGAAACGTCGAGGTCCGCTTCCCGCGAGGTCTCCAGCGCCACGCGCAGGTCGGGATTCTCTTTTTCCGCCATCGTTTTCACATCGTCGAATGGCGGCAACGCCTGTGCGGAATCGAGATCGTCGACGACGCTGAAATTCTCGTTCAAAGTTGGAAACATTAAAACGGCCAGCGTTAAACGGGCATCTTCCATTGCGAGCTTCGATTCATCGAACGTCTGCTGCTGCAATCGATATTGGATCTCCGCCTTAATCACGTCACTGTGCGGAGATTGTCCGGCACGCTCCGCGTCCTGCGTGATATCGAAAAAGTGTTTGGCCTGCTCCACTGCAAGTTGCGCGGTCGCGTACTTTCGCTGGGCCACAACCAGACCGTAGAAATCCTTAGTAATCGTGACGGTCAGTCCGCGACGCGCGATTTCGATTTTCGCTTTTACCAGTGCTTCTGCTGCGGCAGCCCGGTGATATCCCGTTGCCATCAGCGTGCCCGGCGATAAGTCCTGATGAAATACTCCCCACGCGCGATAGACATGCACGCCATCGTTGGTGACGTATCGTCCATTGGGAGTAGTGCCATTCCCCTGCGTTCCCAAGTACTGGATCGAGCCATTCACTGATGGCAATAGCGCATTTCTGGCTTGCACGCGATCCTCGCCCGCGATTTTGGCATCGGAAATTGCCGAGAGTAGTTGCGCGTCGTTCTTTTGAGCGCGTTCGAGCGCGTCCTGCAGCGTCACCGTAATGGCGGGCGCGGACTGCCCCGGCCCTGAAGGCTGCACCAATTGCACCGACGAATCGGTGTTCGAAGAAGGTGCGCTCACCTGGGCGGCTCCCTGCCCTGGAATAATTCCGAACAGCAGCAGGAATGCGACAACAAATTTGATGGAACGATTGACCACCGGCAAAGCGTGCCCCGCCAAATTGAAGTTATCCATTTCGGATTTGCCTCCGTTTAAGAATCGCAATCGCGCAAAACTCGTTGGACCTCAAGAAAGAAGTTTGTCCGTGCCAAGGGTATACTATCGCGTAATTTAGAGTGCCTTCTGGAAATTTCTGAAATCATAAAATGGAACAGAGCGTTTAAGGCATGTGTGGTGATATACTCCCCAGTCCCACTTTCCTGGAGGACTCCTAACATGAGAAAGCTTCTGCTTGGGTCGGTCGTATTGCTATGCGCGGTAAGCGCCTACGCTCAGCAGAATGCGCCCAACCCGGGTGCGCGCTCGTTCGAAACGCGCTGCGCGGGCTGCCACGGCGGTGACGGTAAAGGCACTGACCGCGCTCCAAGCTTCCTCGCATTCGTCGCCTATAATCCCGACAACCAGATCATATCGTTGATTCGAAATGGCGGCCGGTCCATGCCGCCGCACCAGATTGCCGATCCCGAAATGAAAGACCTCGTGGCCTACATCCACACGCTGGTGCCGAATAATCCGGCGATTCTTGCGCAAAAGCGACACGGGACGGCCAAGCTGGCGAATGGCCAAATTCTGGAAGGCGACGTCCTGAACGAGACGAATTTCGACATGCAACTGGGAACCCCCAACGGGAAGATCCACCTGCTGGCGCGCGAAGGCGACACGTATCGGGAAAGCCCGGTGCTGCCAAAAATGGACTGGCCACACTACGACGGCAGTTACACGAGCAACCGCAACAGCACGCTCAATCAGATCAATACGTCCAACGTCTCACACCTTACATTGAAATGGATGTACCCCGTTCCCGGCGCGCCGCGTTTGGAAGCCACCCCCGAAGTCGTGGACGGCATCATGTACGTCACCGCGGCCAACACGGTGTTCGCATTGGACGCAAAATCGGGCCGCCAGCTTTGGATGTACAAACGTCCGACGAATCCCGGACTGATTGGTGGGGCAGCGGGGGGCGCGAATCGCGGCGTCAGCATTAGTGGAAACCGCCTGTTCGTTCTGACGGATAACGCGCACTTGCTTGGGCTCGACAAGAATACCGGCAAATTGCTCTGGGATACGCCGATGACCGATTGGCCCAAATCGCAATACGCCGGATCCGGCTCGCCGCTGGTGGTCGGCGATCTGGTTATAGGAGGCGTCGCCGGCGGAGAAGAAGGTGCACGCGGATTCATCGCCGCCTATCAAGTCGAAACCGGCGAGCAGGCTTGGCGCTTCTGGACGGTCCCGCTGCCCGGTGACAAGGAAGCGTCCACATGGATCGGCAGCGCCATCGAGCACGCCTGCGGGGCCACGTGGATGAGCGGCTCCTACGATCCCCAGCTCGACCTTCTCTACTGGGGAGTGGGCAATCCCTGCCCCGACTTCAACGGTGCGGATCGCAAGGGCGATAACCTCTACACCGACAGCGTGATCGCTCTGAATCCTAAAACCGGAGTGATGAAATGGTATTACCAGTTCACGCCGCATGACACACATGACTGGGACGCGGATGAGCCGCTTCTGCTCGTCGATGAATCGTTCGCTGGCAAGCCACGAAAGCTGCTGGTGCAGGCCAACCGCAACGGGTTCTTCTACGTTTTGGATCGCACCAACGGAGAACTGCTGCTGGCCAAGCCGTTTACTTCGAAAAATACCTGGGCCAGCGGTTATGGCGCCGACGGCAAACCGATCCTGCTCCCGAATTCAGAACCAACTCCCGAGGGCACGCTGGTCTGCCCCAGTTCCGGCACGAACTGGTACTCCGCGTCGTACAACCCGATTAACAGACTGTTCTACCTTTCGGTCTCCGATACTTGCATAGTCTTGACCCTGATTCCCGCGCCGTTCGAAATGGGTAAGCGGCTCTTTAACGGCACAGGCAAGGGCGTTCCCGGCGGCACTCGGTCGTTCCGCGCCATCGACATTCAGACCGGCAAAACCGTCTGGGACTACGTACAAACGCCGGGAACATCCACATCTGCGAGTGGAACGCTTTCGACCAATGGGGGCCTGGTCTTCTTCGGCGAGGACAGCGGCCTGTTCACCGCCGTTGATGGCAAGACCGGGAAACCTCTATGGCACTGGGCGGCCAATGAATCATTCCGGGCATCGCCAATGACATATATGGTCGGCGGCAAGCAGTATGTTTGCATTGCCAGCCCCGCCGGTTTCCTGGCGTTCGGGTTGGCCGATTAATTCCATGTGGAGCGCGCGAAGCAGAATCGATAGCTTACAAGATAATAAGAATTTATAGTTATAGTTATGGCACCTCGGAGGTCGGGGCTTCAGCCCCGACGAAACGGCCCCTTAAGAAGGGGTTTTAACCCCTGAAGCTTGAAAGAAAGCTAAAACATGCCTAAACATCTAAGATTGAGGCTTTCGAACGTCGTTGTCGTTACTTTATTCCTGGCCGTGATTTCAGCCGCATCTGCAAACGCCCAAACTCCCCCCGGAGGATATCCCCCTGCCGACATCCGCTACGGGGCACAGATCTACTCCGTACAATGCACACCCTGCCATGGCGTAAGCGGTAATCAGATCAATGGTGTGGACTTTGGCAGCGGGCAATTGCGCCGTGCTCCCACCGATCAGGATTTGCGGACCATCGTCACCACCGGCATTGCCGGCACCGCGATGCCGCCATTCAAGTTTGACGCCTCGGAACTCGCAGGAATCATCGCCTATATCCGCAACTTCCGCGATTATGACGCCAAAGGCATCACGCTGGGCGACCGTGCCCGCGGAAAGGTCTGGTTCGAAGGCGCTGGCGGATGCGCAAACTGCCATCGTGTCTACGGTAAGGGCCCTCGGCTGGCCCCCGACCTCAGCGACGTCGGCTCGATTCGCTCCGCGGATTACCTCCAGCGGACCCTGCTCGACCCCGCTGGCGCCATGCTTCCGGTGAATCGGTCGGTACACATCGTGACGCGAGACGGCAAAGCCATCAATGGCCGCCGACTGAATGAAGACACGTATTCGGTCCAGCTCATTGACGACACAGAACATCTGGTTTCCCTGTACAAAGCAGACCTGCGCGAGTTTACGGTCGTGACGACCACCACAATGCCGTCATACAAGGATAAGGCCAGCGCTCAGGAGCAAGCTGACGTGATCGCCTATCTTCTCTCTCTAAAGGGCCTACGATGACATTACAACGACGCGAACTTGTGCTGGCATTCTTGATTCTCCTGATTCCCTTCTCGCTCCGCGCTCAAGTCTCGTCCGAACGCCTGCTTCACGCGTCCGACGAACCGCAGAACTGGCTGACCTATTCCGGAAGTTACGCCAGTCAGCGGTACAGCTCCCTCCGCCAGATTAACCTTACGAATGTAAAGAACATGGAGCTGAAATGGGCGTTTCAGGCTCAATCTCTGCAGAAATTTGAATCCACGCCGCTTGTAGTCGATGGAATCATGTATGTCACGCAATCGCCCAACGACGTTTTGGCGCTCGACGCCAAGACCGGCCGAGCCTTCTGGATGTACCGCTACACGCCGTCCCCGGACGCACGTCCCTGCTGCGGGATCGTCAATCGCGGTGTCGCCATTTTGGGCGACAGCCTGTACATGGCCACCGTGGACGCGCATCTGGTAGCCATCGACGCCAGGAACGGTAAGGTCTTGTGGAACAAGAAGCTGGCCGAACCTGCAGCTGGCTACGCGGCGACGCTCGCCCCACTAGTCGTCAAAGATAAGGTGATCGTGGGCGTGGCTGGTGGAGAATATGGCATTCGCGGCTTTATCGCTGCATTCAATGCCAGCACCGGCGAAGAGGCATGGCGCTTTAACACCGTTCCCGACTCGGACGATCCAGCCCACGAAACCTGGAGTGGGGATTCGTACAAACACGGGAGCGCAGCCGTGTGGATGACCGGTTCCTACGATCCCAACCTCAACCTGACGTACTGGGGCACCGGCAATCCCGGCCCGGACTTCGCAATCGCCCAGCGGGTTGGCGACAATCTTTATTCCGATTCCGTCGTCGCGCTCGATCCCGATACGGGAAAGCTCAAGTGGTATTTTCAATTCAGCCCGCACGACCCGTATGACTTCGATTCAGTGCAAGTTCCTGTATTGGCCGATGCGAATTGGCATGGAAGCACGCGCCAGCTGATGCTTTGGGGTAATCGAAACGGCTTTTTCTATGTCCTCGATCGGACGAACGGAAGATTTCTATTGGGTAATCCATTTGTTAAAGTCAATTGGGCCAGTGGTCTGGACGCCAACGGCCGACCCATGATCACCCCCCAGCCCCCGGGCCAGCCAAGCTACCCGGGGATTCAAGGCGGCACCAACTGGTATTCGCCCTCTTACAGCCCGCGCACAGGGCTTTTCTACCTCTCAACTTGGGAGGACTACTCCACCACCATTAGCGGAGTGCCTGTGGAGTATAAGGAAGGCCAGCGCTTCGGTGGCGGAGCCGTCACAGGTGCCATCACCGGCGGGGACAATCCGGGCACCACTCGACAAGGGCCGATCAATACTTATACCGAAGCCGTGGCGCATGGCTCCGTTAAAGCTCTGGACCCGCAGACGGGTAAATCCAAGTGGACATTTGACATGCACGATGTCAACACCAGCGGAATCCTGACCACCGCGTCAGACCTGCTATTTGCTGGAGGACGAGAAGGCTATTTCCATGCCTTCGATGCGCGCAACGGTAATCTTCTCTGGAAGATCAATCTCGGAGGGGAAGTTGTTGCGGGACCGATCACCTATCAGGTGGAAGGCAAGCAGTACGTTGCCATCGCCGCGGGGAACGGCCTGTTCGTGTTCTCCCCGCGGGACGGCGCAAAGTAACTCCAACTACTGAAGGCCCAGGGCGAGCGCGGGATTCGTTTTCGCCATCATATCCACGTCTGCCTGCGGGATTCCGGCCTTCACCAGTGTATTCATGAATTCCAGCAGACCTTCGGGATGTAGAGGGCGGCCCGGAGTCGCTCCGCCGAAGTCCGTGGAAATAATGCACGATTTCGCTCCAACCTGCTGAATCGCCTCCACATATTTAGCCATCGGCACCAATGGCGGATCTCCAATCGCCGAACCGTACACGAATTCAAGGAATGCTCCGTCGCGAGCCGCCTCCTGCATTTGAGGAATGTTCATCATCACCGGAGGCCTCATCGCGTGCGTGACGACAATATGCGTTACTCCCCGCTTGTGCGCCTCATGCACCACCAGCAGGACCTCTTCCGCCGACACGTGTCCGGTTTCGAGCACCAATTGATGGTTCTGCGCGATGAAGTCGATCAACTCGATCACTCCCGGGAGCAGCTTGCCGTCTTTCGAAACCGGCACGAACGGCAGGTTGGACTTATCATATTTCACCTGCGCTTCGGAATCGAATGTGGGCAGCCACACCACGCGCCCCCAGCCGCCCTTCATCAAGACCATGCGCTTCACAGCGTCCAGATTGACGCCGCCCTCGGCCCGGTCCGACGTGATACCGCCGAAAATCTCGATGCCCGGAACCATCTTTCGAACCATGTACGCGAGCGCGGCAGTGGACTCCCAATGATTCTTCAGCACCAGCCCTCGCATCCCCATATCCTTGGCGTGCCGCGCTAGGTCATCGGCATCGATCACGCGGGGAGCGCTGTCCGGATTGCTGTGCACGTGGAAATCGATCGCGCCTTTCAAATTGGACTGAGCGCGTACGGGAAGCGTCAGCAGAAATAAACAAGCGCAGGACCAGAATAGCCGGTCGATCGCCGCGTCAAAAGATTTCGAACGCATATCTTCCTCTCCCTTGTGGTTCGTCTTTTTGTGTGGAGTACTAACTCGCGATCAAGGTTCTGCCGCGAAATAGGGTATCAATATAGCGGAAGTTACGACGGCGAGCCACACCAGCAGTTCGACAAATCCCATCAGCTTCGCGATGCCGGGGGTTTCTTCGGCCTGCCCCCACTGGCGAGCCTTGCTCTGAACGTAGATGTGGAGAATCACTCCGAGAGGAATCAGAATCCCTAGCTTGATCTGGAATGCGGGATTGCGAGTGAAGGTAATCGCCGCGGTGGAGTAAAGCAGGAAGCCGCCGCCTATGCCGATAAAAAAACCGATCCAATTCCAAACGAACAAAGCGTCGAACAATTCCGGAATTGTATTCAGCTTCCTGCCGACACCGATCAATCGCAAATCGAGCAGCAGATTCGTGCCAATCCACAGAGACAGACCCGTGAAGTGCATCAATTGAACGTAGGGATAGACCCAGCCGGACTCGAGAATTCCAACGCCCAGTTTCGTGCTTTGCAGCCAGCGGGCAAACTCAATCGCTAAATGGAACATTCGCGCAAACCTCGCATCGGATCGTTCTTTAGCCTATCGTTCTTTAACCTATCATTCTTTAACCCACGCCCGTAAGCGCCGGCACATCCACGCCCATCAGAATCATCGCCACCGCGGAAACCAGGCACAGAAGGGCGATCAGTTTGGCAAAAACCGGAGTCTGCGGCGACTGGTCCCACTTCCCAACATTTTTTTGAATGATAATCGCGAAAATCAGGGTAAACAAAAGCGAGTAGAGTTTTTCGTGAAATACGGTGTTGTGCAGATACTCGGTGGCGTCGATGGCAAACATGAGGAAACCGGATATCACGGCGACGATAAAGCCGGTCCACATCCACGGGAAAGCATATTGGACCAGACTACCAGACTTCATCTTCCGGGCTGCCAGTCCCAGGATTCGCAAATCCACCGCCACCAGGGATCCGACCAGCACAAAGAAGCTGACAAAATGGATGATCTCCAGCGTGGAGGCCGTTACCACCGAACTGTTGACGAACACAATGAACCCGTTGTGCTGGAGCCATTCGCATATTCTGAGAAGCATATCGAGAGACTCCCTCCAACCGGTTTACAGCCGACTCAGCGCATTATATATGTTTTCCTACTTGACGTATCCGATGGCGCGTCCGGAAAGGCCGACCAACCCCCATAAGACAATGGAAATGACAGCAGCGAACTTCGGCCAAACTACAGACATACTCTTTTCGTCTGCGTTTGTCACTTTCCGATAAATGGTGAACGAATAAAGAATGGCGACCAAGAGCGAAATCATCTTAACGCGAAACGCCTGGCTGCCGTACATCTTTACCGACTCAGAGGAGAACAGGAAGAAGCCCGACGTCAGAATCACCGCAAGGCTGATGTACATCGCGGGCCGCACTTCCTTCGCCAATTGGGAAACGGGCTTATCGCGGAACAGAAAACCCAGCAGACGCATGTTCAAAACCAGGAACGTTCCGCCCAGAACTCCCAGTGCGAGGAGATGAAAGATCTCGACGAAGGGAAACAGCCATGACGAATTACGCACGCCATCGCCGAAAAACGAATTGTCCGCCCACTGGCAAAACGACATCAGCCACTGTGAAATTGTCGACATTCAGGCCACCTCTCTCCTCATGGCGGGGGAAGCACATACGCAATCGCGCGCCCCGCGGCAATAATTGCCACCCAGCAGCAGATTGAGACGATCGCGAACACCTTTGCTTTGGTGGGCGTCACCGCGCCCAAATCCCAGGTTTCCATTTTGTTACCGAGCACCAGTTCGAAGGCAAGCACGTTCAGTCCGGCAACGACCATCAGAATCATTTTGACCTTAAAAAAAGTGGTGGCATAAAAAGAAACCGGATCGCCGCAGAAAAGTAGAATTCCGCTGACCGTCATGACCACCAGGCTCCATATCATCCACGGGTTCAACTGCCGGAGCACCTCGTGGACTCGCCGATTTTTCATCGACACACCGAGAAGGCGGAGATCGACCAACATGGTGAATCCAAAAAATACAGACAGCGTCAAAACATGAATGGTTTCAATGATCGGCTCGGTCCAAAGCGAATCGCGGAGCCATATGCTGAACGAAGTATCGTGCAACCACGTAAAAATGCTAACCAGCCCCATGGCACACCCCTAGCGAGATGTTGGAAAGACACATTTCCCGTTTGTCCTTCGGAAAGAAAGTTGCCGGCAGCGCAGTGCACCTAAGCTCAATGCTGCCAGACGAGGCACTGTCTACTGGGCAATTTACTGGTCCATCTATTGGACTACGCCAATCCATTTCCACCCATCCGATGGGCGGACAATGCTGTGCAGCCGGATGCGGTGCGAAGTTGCATCGCGTCCCGGGTTCCCTGCGATCTGGACCACGTCGCCAGCCTTCAGGCTTTCACGCGACACGCCGTCGCGGCTCAACTGCGCGCCGCCGCCCCACTCCACCGTCCACGTCTGCATTTCGCCGGTCTCGTCGGGAGCTTCCACTTTCACGAAGGAATGCGGATTCCTGTACATGAATTCGACCAATTTCCCCTCAACTTTAATTTCCTTGTCGACGATATAGGTCGCGGCGAAGGAGTGGTGAGCCCCTGCCCTTCCTGCCAGGATCGTCCCGGCAGCCAGCGCCAGAATCAGCCATTTATTTCTCATGTTCATTCCTCCTGAACGCACATCGTGGTGGAAGGTCTCAACGAGCCGTTCCTAAACTAATTCAAAAATTTATTCCGCAATCTGTTCGGCACCAGACTCTCTATGTTGCGCATTATAGTCAGCCGCATTGGCACGCGCAAATAAATTCGCACTCCAAGGGTGTTAAATTATTGTTAAGTAAGATGTTAAGCCGATGTTAAGTAAAAGCGGAGCTGGCATATCCTAGGACACAAAATAAGTGGTAGTGTCCTAATTTTAAGGTTGATTCCAGTTGTTGGGGTTGAAACCTGGGAACGCCAATCTCCCGATTGACGACGGTAGGGAGGCACAAAACGCCAATCGGGAGAATGGCGTTCCCAGGCTGGACTCCGAAGTCGTAGCTCCAAGCTTCACTAAGAACATTTCTCCAAATCGGGACACTACCAAAAAAAGGGCCGCGCTCGCGCGCGGCCCTTTCCTGCATTGCTTTGGTTCGATCTAGAACACATACTTCAGAGCGAATTGAATCAACCGCGGGTTGACCGACGCGGAACTTATCTGCCCGAAAGTACTCGCGGTAATTTCATCGCTGGACGGTGTCTGGAACTGCGGGTGGTTGAATGCGTTGAAGAACTCCGAGCGAAATACCAGAGTCGCATTCTCGTTGATCCCGCCCACCTTGGTCGTCTTCACCAGGCTGATATCCCAGTTGAACTGACCAGGGCCGAGGACCACGCTGTATCCCACGTTCCCGTAACCATTGGCGGCTGCGCTGGATGCCGGAGTAAATGCAGCCTTATTGAACCAACCTGTGCTGCCTGTGACAAGGCCCAGCCGGGAGCCGTCGGGCCCAGTGGTAGGAATATTGGCAGCGGTCATGCCTGGAGCGTAATTGGGTGTGGACTGTTGAACGCCTCCGTAGATATTTCCGGCGTTTTTATCGGTAAGTGTCAGTGGATACCCATTCGTCACCACGGTTACGCCGGACACGACCCATCCGCTGGTGAGCTTGTCGAGCATCCCTTCGTGCTTGCCGAAAGGCAACTCATACGCGTAGTTCACCGAAAGCCTTTGGGGGCGGACGTAGGGCATAAGGCCATATTGCAGCGGCAGAGTCGCATCCTGATATTGGATGAAGCTTGCAGTTGTGGTCCCACGGGCCCATGTGTAGGCCGCATTAAGCGTCATTCCATGGGAAAGCCGCTTGGTTACTGTTGCCTGCAAGCTATTGAACTTGGCCGCACCAATCGTTTGGTCAACCCCAATACCTCCACCAGTAAAGCCCAGGTAGGGGACACGCTGCTGAGCGTTTGCGGAACTGTTTGCGATTATGCAAGGACTGGGGACTGCGGCAGTTCCACAGTCCAACGGGTTGGCTGCGCTGGCCAGCAGCGGCTGGTTGACGTTATGTTCAAGGTTTGCCTGGGCGGTTGCGTCGGGAACCTGATGAACCCCATGGCTGCCCACGTAACCCAACTCGAGGACCCAACCGTGCAGGAATTCATACTGAATATTCGCGTTCCATTCGTAAGTTACCGGCACATTGTAAACCGGGGCCGTCGAAAGGACGACCAGGTTGGAACCGGTCTGGGATGCAGGGTTAAAGAATCGCGGAGCCCATCCCAAGGCCGGAGCAGTACATGCAATCATCGGAGTCGGAGTCGAGCAATAGGGCGACCCTTCATTGGAGTACCAATTCGCTGTACCGGAAGTCTGGCCGACGGTAGTCAGGTATGGAGACCCCTGCGCGGCAGACTTGTTGTAAATGGTATTTCCGGCGCGATCGTAGAACATGCCGAATCCGCTGCGGAAGACGAAACGGTCGCTGCTGAATGGCTTCCAGGCTAGACCGATGCGGGGCCCAAAGTTCGCAAGGGGTTCCTTAGTCTGTGTGGGAATCTTCAATGAGTTCTGGAACACCCCACCCACAGGCGGCGTGGGGAAACTGGCAAAGGGGAAGTTTGAGGGCACAACCAAACCGGCAAGCGTTCCGGGGGTGCATGGGGTCCCTGCTGCTGTGAGAACAGGGTTGGGACAAGTGGCCGAATCTCCCAGTTGCGAGTTCGGAACCGAGGCGATCAGGTTCGTCCAATAGTTGTTGTTTAACCCGTTGTAACCGTAATTGAGGCCGAAATACTCCCAACGGACGCCGAGGTTCAGCGTCAGGTTGCTGGTGGCCTTGAAATCATCCTGCACAAAGGCATTCATCGTCGGGGCGCGGAATTGGAAAGTTTCTCCGCCGGGTGGCGTGATGCCTACGGAAGTCCCCGAGCTTGAATTATTACTCTGGGCGGTACCGTTCGTAAATCCAGCAGCTTGGCTGGCGAGGCACGCGGGGCCCGCGGTCTGAACCTTCGTCACCGGATCCGTAGTCACCTGGCCCGGCGCGCAGCCCGATAGACCCAACAGGAAATCCTGGAAGGTGGTGTACGTCGCAGACCCTATCGCCAAGCCAATAAAGTGCCAGTTTTGCCGGTCACGTTCATACTCAAAGCCGGTACGGACGGTGTGCTTTCCATGTGACCATGAAATCTGGTCTGCGAACTCATACGAGGTGTTCCACTTGACGGAAGCATTGCTGAGCACAGCGCCGCCCGTGAACAATCCGTTGACTGTAAAGGTATTCAAATAATCGATCCCGGGAACCAGCGACTGCACGCCGACCTCCGAGTCGGTAAACGGAATCTGATTTAGAGGCATTCCCACGATTCGTTGAATGGAAGCTCGAGCCTCGTTGACCAGGTTGTTGGTAAGAGTCGAGGTAAGTTTCATGGTTCCGTATATCGTTGGAATCGTTACCGTAGCAGGCGTGCCGGCAAGACATGCCTGAATGACGAGCTTGGTGATGCTGCATCCAAATGTGTCGTTCGTCAATGCGTTCGAATAGGTCCAGCGCAATGCAAGGGTATTTTTCGGGTCGATGACATAATCGAGATTACCGACAGCCTGATGTTCTCTGAACGATGCGGGACTACTTAGGAACGAGGTGACACTTCCGGCCTGATTGGAACTGGCAATGTAATAAGTGCCGTCCGGATTCTTCAGCTCGAGCATTTTCAGGGCCACAGAATTGATGTTCGTGCCATCGCATTTAACATTCGTATAGGTACTGGGCGCCTTGATCGCAGGTCCGTTCACGCTGGCACCGCCGCCAACTGTTGCGCTCCCCGCACCGGGGAAACCAGCGGTCCCGACTGGGCAAAATGCCAAGCCCAACATGCTCTTGAACAGAGGGTTTGGGGCGGCAAGGGTGCCGCGGTCTATATTCGGTATCCCAGGCAAAGTCGGGTTGCCGGAACCCTGCGCCGAAAGGCCGTTCTTCTGCCATGTTTCCTGGAAAGAAGCGAAGAAGAACAGCTTGTCCTTCTTGATTGGGCCGCCGATTACGCCGCCATATTGGTTCTGGTTCAAGACCGGGCGGCTGTTGGGGAACGGTGGTGCGTTCAGCTGGCGGAAAAAGTCATTCGCGTTGAGAACGGTGTTGCGGAAGAATTCATAAGCCGTGCCGTGATACTGGTTCGAGCCGGACTTGGTGACGACGTTCACAACCGCCCCAGGCTTACGCCCGTAACCAGCGTCGAACATAGATGTCTGGATCTTGAATTCCTCGACGGAGTCCGGGTTCACCACCGCGATCCCGGGGGATGCGCCGGAATCTCCGGCAAAACCGTTACCGGTCCAGGCCACGATGGCCGCGCCGTCCTGCTGGTAGTTGTTCTGCGCAGTGGTGGCGCCATTGACTGAAATTTCCGTGGTGCCCTTGCCGATGTTGCTCGCGTTAAATACGCTGGAATTGGCTCCCGCGGATAGTCCCAACAGGTTGGTATAGTTCCGGGTCGTCAGAGGGGCCGAGGTGACGGTTTCAGAGTTCATCACCGTGCCGAGGGTGGTGCTGGCGGTTTCGACCGCTTCGGCTTGCGTGGTCACTTCAATATTGGTAGTCGTCGAGCCAACCTGCAGGGTTTGGTCGAGGACAGCCGTCTCCGTCACATTGACCGCGACTGACGGCACGTCCACCGAACTAAACCCGGTGGCTTCAATCCGGAGCCTGTAGGCGCCCGGTGGCAGCAATCCAACCTTGTATGTGCCGTCGGCGTCTGTCATTGAGGTATGCGCCTGAGCGGTGCCGATGTTGGTGATCGTGACGGTGGCATTCGGAACCGCCGCGCCGGAAGAATCTTTCACGGTGCCGGTCAACGCGCCAGTTGTAGCCGATTGGCTGAACATCGAGGGGACGGAAACCATCAAGCAAAACATCATTGCCACGCAGGCCGCTACCAAAGTGCGACCGCGCCAGAGCTTTGAAGCATTTAACATGAACATCTCCCTTATATGGGCTTAATTTTGAATCTCACAATCAAACCTGGCCCAGAGCAACCCCGGAACGTTTACACAACCCTCTTCATCGAAACATAAGACGTTTGCAAAATAGCTGCACGCCTGATGCCATCCATAGATTTTATCTATGGGAGTTGAAGGCATTGAAAATGTTACGGTTATGCTAAATCTACAAGACTAAAATTCGAAGCCATTTGTGAGATATCCAATTTTTAGGAGGATCGTGCAGGGAATTCTATGCTTTTTGGTATCTTGAGCGAGTCAACATCGCACTTGAATTGGGTGCTTATGACGTGGGAGTCCCGATGAAAGCTCAGGGCTAGCTGATCTGACGCGAGGGTCTACCTTTACTGAGTTTCGTTCGATGAAGAAGCACGGGAGAGGCGGTCCGGTATAACGACCACAGACTGCCAGAGTGCTTGCCGCGGGCTGCGTGCGCAGCCCGCGACCAAGAGGCTACTGATCCCTGAACGACTCCTGAAGAATCTACTGAACTACGCCGATCCACTTCCAGCCGTCCGACGGGCGGACAATGCTGTGCAGGCGGATGCGGTGCGAAGTCGCGTCGCGACCTGGGTTGCCTGCGATCTGGACTACGTCGCCGGCCTTGAGGCTTTCGCGCGACACGCCGTCACGGCTCAACTGCGCGCCGCCGCCCCATTCCACGGTCCACGTCTGCATTTCGCCGGTGTCGTCAGGTGCTTCCACCTTCACGAACGAGTGGGGATTGCGGTACATGAATTCGACCAATTTCCCTTCGACTTTAATTTCCTTGTCGACGATGTAAGTTGCGGCGAAGGAATGGTGCGCCGCTGCTCCACCCGCCAAAATCGTCCCGGCAGCCAGCGCCAGAATCATCAGTTTACGTGTCACAGTGATCTCTCCTACTGGAAGTGGTGTATCTTTAAACACTTGTTTCAGTCAGTACGCGTGAAATACCGCCCAATATCTCTATATTATAATGACTACTCTTAGCTCGCGCAATTGGATTCCAAGCCCTGTGACGTAAAATCCTTGTTAAGACCGATAGCAGCCGGATGAACTCCGCCAGACATACCGCTCCCGATTCTTAGCGGCTTCCCGGCTGAGTGCGCGCCGCATAGGTCTTGCTGAACTGGGTTCGCGGATTGGTCACCGTGAATGTTCCGTCGGCCTGTGCGGACACCTTGATCCAATAGGCCTTCCCATTGTGGACTGGCGCGCCGGGCGCTCGCGGTGGCGGAAGCGGCTGCGGCGCGATCGGCATCGCGTCGATCGGATTGTCGAACACGTTTGCGATAAACAATCCCGGGACGGTGTACTCCTGACCGCTGAGGACCGAAAAATGAATCTGCCAGAGATCTTCCAAGCCGGGAGAGGAAAGCAGCGTCTTCATCGTGACCGGCTCGCCGCCTTTGCGCGTGCCGTTGTTCATGATCTCGACGCGCGGGTGCAGGGCGTACACCAACGCTTCTGAACTCGACTTCGAGAGCCCGTGATGCGAAACGATCCATAGGTCAACCGTTCCGATCCTATTGACCGGGCACATCAGTTCGAATTCCCTGTTCCAGGTCAGATCGCCCAAATGCACCATTCGAAATTTTCCGTAGGTGATGACGCTTCCCACGGACATCGTGTTTTCGTAACCGCCGTCGTCGTCTTTGGCCTTGGGCTTGAAGTCCGCGCAGTACGGATTCGGACTGCCCCCGCCGGGCAGCGGGGTCTTGATCGCCTCTCCCGCTGAAGTGACTATGCGCCAATCCAATCCAGCGACTGGAATTCTGTCGCCGGGCTTGGCAATCGTGTGTTTGGAATCGGCAATGATCGACGGATATATTTTTGCGAATTCAATCGAGTCCGCGTTGCCTTCCTGTTCCGGGCCGTGGTCGATGAAGTTTTTTATGGGAATGCGCGTGGCGAGTTCCTTCATGCCGCCGAAGTGGTCGAGGTGCCAGTGCGTGGTGATCAGATTATCGATCTGCGTGAGGCCGGCATCACGGACTGCGTCCATGATGCGATTGACGTCACGGAAGTTAGGCCCGCCACTGGCCGTATCGACCAGCACGGATTCACCGGAGGGCGAGACGAAGAGTGTGGAGCCGCCGCCTTCGACGTCTAATACATAAATGTCGAATGTCTTAGAGGTGTGAGTCTGCGCTGCGGCTGAAACAGCGGTCAGCAGGAAAACCAGTAAAAACGCCAATGATGAGCGCATCTGTCCCTTTCAGCAAAAGCTGCAGCACTGGCCGCCGCGGCGGCCTATGCTGCAAAAATCTTCCTTACTTCGCCAGCGGATCGGGACGAATCTGGAAATGCGCCAGACGGCTGGGGATGTTGGGATCTTTGGTGCCTCCCTCGGTCAGCTGCGTACCGCGCGTCTGATCGGCGGCCCACAGGCCGCGTCCCTTCCAGCCGTTGTTGTTATCGATCCTGCCATCGAGGAAGCGCGACAGGAAGTTCATTGGATATGGAACGGTCATTCGAACGAACTCCTTGGTGTCCTGTTTGAAGGCCACCAGGCAATCGGAGTTGGCTCCGTCCATGATGATCACGTTATTCCCCAAGCCTAGCGTGTTATAGCGGTCGACGAAGTTGTAGTAGTTGTACTCGGATTTTACCGTGGGGTCAGTTTTAAACACCGGGCCCGGCACGGGATAGAAGCTCCAACCTTCGAAGCACTGCTTGCCGGTGACTGCGGTTTCGCCGCTTGGCTTCGACGTGCACTTGCGGCGGTCGAAGCTGGCTAGAACGCCTTCGTGGCTGAGCGGAGTCCACAGCACGCCGTTGGTATCAAAGTCGAGTCCGCGCGCGAGCGAGCCGCCCGGCCCATTGCCCTTGGCATCGTAGGGCACTTCGTACACTTCCGTGGTGCAGGTGGAAGGCGGATTAGAACCGCGCGTCATGCGGACCATTCTGCCGGGCATGGTCATGATGTTCGAATACCAGACGCTGCCGTCGGCCGGGTTGTAGGCCACGCCGTACGCGCCGGGATTGGGAACTTCGCGGTCCATTTTCGGATTGGGCGGTTCATTACTCTTAGTGAAAGGACCAATCTTGCCGTCGCCGTTATAGTCGATTACGGCCGGACACCAGCCTTGCGACTTTTCGGCGTCGTGAGTTTGTTCCCACTGGCGAACGTTGAGCCATCCGATTCCGCCGTCGACCTGGACGGAGAAGTACAGCGTGTCGTCCTTGTCATCGGAAAAGACGATGCGGGTGGATTTGAAGCAGAGATCGACGAAGTCGAATTTGCGCGTTTTCGGATCGTAAACGTCCACGCCCTTGGCACCGAATTCGCGCGGGGAGTTTATGGCAAACGGATTCTTCGATCCCTCCTTGCAAAATTCGGCGTTGCCGATGCGGTTTTCGACGTTGAACCAGACGCGGCCCTTTTCATCCATTGTGATGGGACCGGGATTGACCGGATCGTCCCAAACCAGCTCATTGCCAAAGTAGAGCGAAGGTTCCACCTGGCTGCGCGGCGACGTGCGCGGCAACACGGCACGGTCGGCCTCATTTGGCAGCGGGACATTAATCAACGATGCGGTATTTTCGGCCGGGTCCACCTCGGCAATCTTTCCTGAGCCCCAGACTGCGCCAAACACGCCGCCATTCGCGTTGACTGTGGGATTGCGCTTGTCAGTACTGATCAGTGCGTGGAGAAACGACGCGCGTTCCGACCAATCGTATTCGGTGAGCACTACGTTGCGCTCGATGCCCAGCGGTCGCGGCGGCGGCGGCGGAACTTCGCCCTTCGCAATACGGTCGCCCCAGTCTGCGTACATCGCCAATCCCTGATCGTGGCCCAGGTGGTTCAATGATTGCATCATGCTGCGGCCCACCTGACCGGAAAGCAGGAAATGCTCCCAGGCGTCCGAGCTGTTCTTGAACGTACCGAGGCTTGCCGGAATCTCGCGCGTGGACTTGGTCCCAACCATGTGGCAGCCCAAGCATCCCGCCTTAAAGATGTACAGCCACTCGGCCTGATTCTGAATGACGGTCTTCGGCGGAGCGGGGGGATATCCGTGAGTCGTGTTTTCCGGACCCTTCTGTTGGACTGGCAGACTGGGGAGCGCCGGAGGAAGCGGCACGGTCATCGGAAAGGCGCTCTTGGTGGGAATCTTGATCATCGAGTACCAATAGTGCGCCGGATAATATTCGGCGGCGGCGCGCTCGTTGGGAGCGACGACTGCCGTCAGCGCGAGTGTCTGGCCGGGCATTGCGTTCACCTGTGGGGAGTCCACCAAACCATAGCCGCGGACCCAGACCTTATAGTGGGCCTTCGGGAGTTCGGGCAGCAGGTATTGGCCCTTATCGTTGGTGACGACAATCTTGCGGTACTTGGTTCCCAAATCGGTGGTTTCCGCAATCACCCACACGCCGCCTTCGGGACCTTTCGAACTGGTCACCACGCCGCCGATATTGTCGGTGCCGACGTCAACGCCTCCTGCGGCCATTTGCACGGCTACGCTGCTGCGCGGGCGAGCTTCGATTCGAACGAGGGCGGAAGCCGCTACAAAACCACACATAATTACGATTCCTATTGATCGTTTCATCCAGATTTTTCGCATTCTAAATTCTCCTATGGGCTATGTGACGGAATTGCGGGGCGGTTCGGTTCAGATTTCTGATTTGGGTCCTGGTCGCCGGAAACGATCCAACCCTTAGACTCGCTAAACGCAAATGGGGCGCAATTCTCCTCTTTCTATATTTGTAACGAACGATACGGTAGTCTCCCCTTGTGTGTCAATCGCAGATCGGCGCGGTATGCCCTCAGTGCGCAATGTTCATCGCGGCATCGTGGAGACTTGCCTGGGAACGCCAATCTCCCGATTGGCGTGATTGCAAACCGCCAATCGGGAGATTGGCGTTCCCAGGGTTCAACCTCGACTTCTTTAACCGACTTCCGATTTCCGTTTTTATTCCCCGTCGAGTCCGGACACAACCCGGAGTGCCTAAAAATTGCAATCGGCTTTGAAAAGGTGTATTTGGAGAAGACGGATTTCTGCCCGGAACTTTGCGGCTCGGCCTGTTCCTATTGCTCAAACGGAATTCTTTTGAGTCACAAGAGGAGACGCTGTAATGCGAAAAACTTTGTGGCGATTGCTTGCGGCAGTAGCCGCTTGCGGCATTCTGGCGGGAATCTCTGTAGCCCGATTGGACGCTCGCCCTCGACCAAAGGCAGCGCCCGAGGCGGACATTCTTAGCGGCGTCGTGACCAGTTCGAATGGGCCCGAGGCGGGCGTGTGGGTCATCGCAGAGACTTCCAATCTCCCGACTAAGTTCCGCAAGATCGTGGTCACCAACGATCACGGGCAATATCTGATGCCCGATCTGCCCAAGGCCAATTACGAAGTTTGGGTGCGCGGCTACGGCTTGGTGGACTCACCAAAAGTGGACGCCACGCCCGGCAAAAATCTGGACTTGAAAGCGTTGGTCGCTCCCGATGCGCGCGCGGCTGCCGAGTATTATCCCGCCAGCAATTGGGTTTCGCTGCTGCATATCCCGCCGAAGAGCGCGTTCCCGATGACCATCCCTGCGCCGCCTCCCGTCCCCGGCGACGAAGGGCCATTAAAACTGTCGCACACGCTGCCGCCCGGCCCGGATGCCGGAAAGCCGAGAGTGTACGCGAACCAATCCGCGTGGCTCGACGCGATGAAGGGTGGCTGTTGGGGCTGCCACCAGATCGGTGACCGATCGACGCGCAGAATTCCGGCGAGCCTGGGCCCATTCAAAAACACCACCGACGCTTGGCAGCGCGCTCTCGCAGCTGGGCAAGAGGGCCGCACGATGTATATGAGCCTGAACGCGCTGGGACATGACCTGGGTCTATCGATGTTCGTCGACTGGACCGATCGCATCGCGGGCGGCGAACTTCCTCCGGTGCCGCCGCGTCCACAGGGCGTTGAGCGCAACGTGGTGCTGACGATCTGGGATTGGTCGGTGCGCGCATCACTGCTGCATGCACTCACCAGCACCGACCGGCGAAATCCTACGATGAATTCGAATGGGCCGATCTATGGCGCGGACTGGTCGGCGGGCGCGATTGCCGTGCTCGATCCGGTGAAGAATACGCGGACGATGATCCCCATCCCGTTCCCCAATGAGGAGGACCGCAAGAAGCTGGTGCCCTTCTCGCCGCCAAACCAGATTGGGCCGTCCGCGTATTTCGGCGATGAACTGGCATGGAACGATCCGCTGAATCCCGGTTCGAATGCGATGGACAACAAGGGGCGGCTCTGGGTGAACGTGGAGAATCGCCTCGACAACCCCGCCTATTGCAAGGCGGGTTCGAATAATCCATTCGCGAAATTTTCTCCGCGCGAATTCGGCGGCAAGGGCCTGGACGTTTACGATCCCCGGACGGGCAAATTCGAATTCGTCGAGCTCTGCGTGCGGACCGAGCGCATCGTCTTCGCCGACGACAAGGACCAGACAATATATATAGGAGTGAAAGGCGACGGCGGAATCGGCTGGGTCAACACCCGCGTGTGGGACGAAACGCACGACGCCGAAAAATCGCAGGGCTGGTGCCCGCCGATCCTCGACTATAACGGCGACGGAAAAATCGGCGCCTACACCAAGGCCCCCGAGCCGCTCGACCCCAAGCTGGACCGCGCGCTGTACAACCCCGGCGGCGCCAACAACATTTCCTATAACCCAGTCGATCAAAGCCTGTGGCTTTCGACGCTGACGCCCCTGCCCGGCAGGCTGGTTCGCGTGGCGCGCGGCGCGAATCCGCCTACGTCGTGTCTGACGGAAGTCTATGAACCTCCCGCCTTCAAGGAACCGGGAATGGGCGGCACCGACACGCGCGGACTCGATATCGATTCGAACGGCGTGGTGTGGACTCCGCTAACCACCGAGGGCAATCTGGCCAGCCTCGACCGGCGCAAGTGCAAAGTGTTTTCTGGCGAAATCGCCACCACCGGCCGGCAATGCCCCGAGGGCTGGTCGTTCTATCCGATACCAGGACCGACGTTTAAGACCGAGCCGGACATTAAGGCGGACTTCAATTACAACATCTGGGTGGATCGCTTTAACACGCTCGGCCTGGGGAACAATGTGGTCGTTGTCGCGGGGACATACTCCGATTCCCTGCTCGCGTTTCAGCAAGACACCAAAAAATGGGTGCGCCTGACCGTGCCCTATCCCATGAATTTCTTTACGCGTCCCTTCGATGGACGCATCGACAATTCGAAAGCTGGATGGAAAGGACGCGGCATGTGGGCTGCCAATCATATGCGTGGGACCGAGATGACTGAGGGTGGAGACAAGAATACGCCTAGCGAGTTGGCGCATATTCAGATTCGGCCTGATCCGCTGGCGAAGTGAGGTTGGCCGAAAAATCCGTACTCTTCACTAAAGTCGTGAAGGGTACGCCACCCGAAAATTCAAAATCGGATTCAAAGACTGACCCACCTGGCCGTAACGCTTACACTTTTGAGCCATGTTGGCTCCCAAAAGGTGTCATATTACCAAGCATGGACCTATCCCAAATACGAAGGTTAGTGATAATAGCTATGTTTTCGGATGACGAATTATTCAGTCAACTGACCCTTAAAGGCGGCAATGCTCTCAATCTTGTCTACCTCTTAGGCTCTAGGACATCTGTGGATGTGGACCTATCGCTGGAACGAGATTTCAGCGATCTTGAAGATGCGAGAGGGAGAATATTTCGAGCATTGAGGAACCGTTTCAGAGAGGCTGGCTTGACTGTGTTTAATGAAAAGCTAACCGCGCGTCCCTCGATTTCACAGGAGAACGGCAATGAAAGATTTGGGGGCTACGAAGTCACATTCAAATTGATGGAAACTGAGAAATTTGATGCGCTTCAAGATAATGCGCAACGCCAAAGAGAGTCCGTTGTCGTTGGACCTCAACACCAGAGGACCTTCCGGGTTCAGATCAGCAAATACGAATACTGTATCGGAAAGCAAGAGAAAGAACTCGACCACTATACGATCAATGTCTACACACCTGAAATGCTGGCAATCGAGAAAATCAGGGCCATCTGTCAGCAGATGTCTGACTACCAGTTACGTAGTAATCGAACGCCCCGCGCGAGAGATTTTTATGATATCCATTCAGTGATTCGAGGAGCAGAAATTGATTTGAGCACTCCAGGCAATCTTCAACTCGCCCGGTACATATTCGCTGCCAAAGAAGTACCCCTTGTTTTGATATCGAAGATATCCGAGCAGCGAGACTTCCACAAGCCAGATTGGCCAGCAGTTGAAGTCTCAGTTTCAGGGAAGCTTGAGGAGTTCGATTTCTATTTCAATTTTGTTATTGACCAAACCAGACTTTTAGAGTCCCTTTGGAAAGAATATGCGCCATGATTGGTCGTAGTCTCTGTCGCTAATATCATGAGCCAGGTAAAAATCAAACTCCTGGGCCAATTTCTTGATCCTTTCCCACCGGTCAGGGTCGTAATGGGCTCGCTGAAGGTAAAAACCAATGGCTTGATGGTATGGATATGCATAGTCTAACTTCTTCAACGTAGCGAGTAGCACATTTACTGACATCCGATCTTTGGCCGACTTGAAAGCCTGTAAGACTTGATAAACTCCGCCTGCATAATCCGGTCTGACTACGATGTCGATAAGTGTTCTCTCAAGGCCCGTCACAGTTACAGGCTCTCCCTGAGCACTTGTCATGGGCTCCACTCCAAGTCTGCCCGTGTGTTTTCCACTGAGGATGACAATTTGCCAATCTGCATAAGAAAAAATGTATTTTGATCTTCGCTGCTTGTGCGAAAAAGCGCGATTTATTGCTTCCTGAGTCAGAGAGTCAGACTTCGGCTTGGGACTTTGTTCGTAGTTAACGTAAATTGTTTTCGGAATCTGGTCAGTTAGACCATGGAGAAGCATGGCACTTGCGTGAGAGAGGTATGAGCCTTGTCGAATCGATAGCCCCAGGTGATAGGTTGTAAACTCACCCCACCCGAAGCGATTGATGGAACCATACACGTCTGATTTGAGTGTTACCCGTTGAAGCTTCCCGTCCTTTTGGAGAAAATCAACGAAATCCCGGTAATTGGTTCTAGTAGTTAGCCCCCATTCTTTTCGATTGGTGTTAAAAATCGATTGAAGGTCTCCCTCTCGATAAATCCTCTGCGCTGATTCGTCGAAAAACTTGAATATCGTTATTTGGGCAGATTGTGGCCTGATTGGCATTTTGAAAGCGGCCTCATGTGCATATATACCATGAGGCTGCTTTCTTTGCTCAAGAGAATGCAAAGGACGCTAGGTATATATACCTAGCGTCGTAAGCACATATTTTAGCTAGGTTACTTTAAATCAGCATCTTAGTGGTTTAATTGGGCTTTGTTTGGGCTGCATAGGTATATATACCTATGCAGCTCCGATTACAAGACATTAACGAAGGCGGGTGCCCGACCCTTTCGCCTTTGAAAGGGTCGGGGGGCGGGTGGCCGATCCTTACACACATGTTCTTTTAACGAACCAGCACAGTCTGATCATACCACTCCAGCAAGTCAATGCCGTGTGACTGGTTTAGCTCTTCCGGGTGCCCTACCCTTGATGATTTTCAAGGGTGAGGGTTTTGTTCGGATTGTTCGTGCCCGATGAACTGAAAACGGCGCTTGCGAATTTTAAGTCAAAAATCCCAGACTTCCAATGACGAAGGCTGGGGCACCCGAAAATTCCAATTCAGAGGCCGGGCTGCGCGACTGGATGACTCGAAGGAATTCTTCGCGCAAAATCGGTGCTCAGAATTACAATCCGGGGGCCTTTTCTGCCTTGGCTTTTTGCGCGCCTTAGCGGCTTTTTCTGCACTGGTTTTTTGGGAGCACTTTTACACCGCTCCATGATGCCGGTATTGCTCGTCGCTGACGTGTTCCATCCAGTCGACGACCTTGCCATCTTGCTTTTCCCGAATGGCGACGTGCGTCATGGCTGTGGTGGGTGTGGCTCCGTGCCAGTGCTTCTCGCCGGGGGCGAACCAGACCACATCGCCGGGGCGGATCTGCTCGATGGGGCCGCCTTCGCGCTGGGCCCAGCCAAAACCGGCGGTTACGATCAGCGTCTGGCCGAGCGGATGCGTGTGCCAGGCCGTGCGCGCGCCCGGCTCGAAGGTGACGCTGGCGCATTGGACTAGCGCCGGGTCCGGGGCTTGAAACAGCGGATCGATGCGCACCGTGCCGGTGAACCAATCCGAGGGTCCCCTGCCGGAAGGCTGCGAGCCTGCTCGTTTGATCTCCATATTTTGTGCTCCCTCGATGGATGGCGGTTTTTTTTGACAATCCTGTTTACTATACCGCTCGGACGGACGCGCGAGACTTATATTACGAGGGGCATAATTTAATGGCTGCTTCGAGAATTGCGGCCTGAACGGTGCTGGTGTCATTTGATTTTGCGAAAAAGAAGAATCCGTCATTCCGAGCGAAGCGAGGAATCCCTCCGCGGCCCGGCAATTCAGAACAAAGGCTGGAGGTTTAGGGTTGCGCGCGGCAAAAACCAAGAGAACGCACGCTGCCCTTCGTTAGTCTTAGTGTAAAAAGCGTACGCCACTGGTGCGCCCGGTTGGTTGCGATTGCCCGGGATCATTTCTGATTTTCAATTAATTTTATGCGTCACCGGTGCGAAAATCTCTCCGAATCCTCGGACCGCGCATGTGCGGCCACCATTTTTCGTGTAAGATGTTGTGACTCAATTGCAGGGGCGTAGCTCAGTGGTAGAGCAGCGGCCTTTTAAGCCGAAGGTCGTGGGTTCGATCCCCACCGCCCCTACCAATCTTACTCATTCTATAGTCCGCCGTTAAGAATTAGTTTTCGGTGGATAGCTCAGCGGGAAGTGATGAAATGGCACGGAAGTAGACCAGTAGCAGACGGAAAAAGGCGCGCAGAAAATAAGGGGCACGTTTCAGGAAGCGG
>Ga0265331_10000518_pt1 | contig 36001 bp, 26 predicted proteins | sample 41923metaG_FD_202088 | JGI IMG/M metagenome (GOLD analysis project Ga0265331, IMG submission 202088) | Rhizosphere microbial communities from Carex aquatilis grown in University of Washington, Seatle, WA, United States - 4-19-23 metaG | ecosystem: Host-associated > Plants > Roots > Rhizosphere... | reverse complement strand
CAGAGGGTGATAGCCCCGTATGTGAAATCCCGTGTGTGGAACTAGGGTTGCGACAAGTAGGGCGGGACACGAGAAATCCTGTCTGAACATGGGGGGACCATCCTCCAAGGCTAAATACTCGTAATCGACCGATAGTGAACCAGTACCGTGAGGGAAAGGCGAAAAGAACCCCGGGAGGGGAGTGAAATAGATCCTGAAACCGCATGCATACATACAGTGGGAGCCTCGTAAGGGGTGACTGCGTACCTTTTGTATAATGGGTCAGCGACTTACATTCAGTAGCGAGCTTAACCGATAGGGGAGGCGCAGCGAAAGCGAGTCCGAATAGGGCGATAGTTGCTGGGTGTAGACCCGAAACCAAGTGATCTATCCATGGCCAGGATGAAGGTGCGGTAACACGCACTGGAGGTCCGAACCCACTAATGTTGAAAAATTAGGGGATGAGCTGTGGATAGGGGTGAAAGGCTAAACAAACTTGGAAATAGCTGGTTCTCTCCGAAAACTATTTAGGTAGTGCCTCGTGTCTCACTCTTGGGGGTAGAGCACTGTTATGACTAGGGGGTTCACAAGAACTTACCAACTCATTGCAAACTCCGAATACCAAGAAGTGCAATCACGGGAGACAGACATCGGGTGCTAACGTCCGGTGTCAAGAGGGAAACAACCCAGACCGCCAGCTAAGGTCCCTAATGACGTGCTAAGTGGAAAACGAAGTGGGAAGGCATAGACAGCCAGGAGGTTGGCTTAGAAGCAGCCATCCTTTAAAGAAAGCGTAATAGCTCACTGGTCGAGTCGTCCTGCGCGGAAGATGTAACGGGGCTAAGCACGTAACCGAAGCTGCGGATGCATATTTATATGCATGGTAGGAGAGCGTTCTGTAAGCCTGCGAAGGTGCATCGTGAGGTGTGCTGGAGGTATCAGAAGTGCGAATGCTGACATGAGTAGCGATAAAGGGTGTGAAAAGCACCCTCGCCGAAAGACCAAGGTTTCCTGCGCAACGTTCATCGGCGCAGGGTGAGTCGGCCCCTAAGGTGAGGCAGAGATGCGTAGCTGATGGGAAACAGGTTAATATTCCTGTACCTCAATGTAATGCGATGTGGGGACGGAGAAGGTTAGGTCAGCCGGGTGTTGGATGTCCCGGTTCAAGCGTGTAGGTTGATCCTTTAGGCAAATCCGGAGGGTTAAGACTGAGACGTGATAACGAGTGCACTTGTGCATGAAGTGACTGATACCATGCTTCCAAGAAAAGCCACTAAGCTTCAGTTATATTGAGACCGTACCGCAAACCGACACAGGTGGTCAGGATGAGAATTCTAAGGCGCTTGAGAGAACCCGGGAGAAGGAACTCGGCAAATTAGCACCGTAACTTCGGGAGAAGGTGCGCCCCAATAACGTGTAGAGATTTACTCTCGAAGCGGTAAGGGGTTGCAGTGAAATGGTGGCTGCGACTGTTTAATAAAAACACAGCACTGTGCAAACACGAAAGTGGACGTATACGGTGTGACGCCTGCCCGGTGCCGGAAGGTTAAATGATGGGGTGCAAGCTCTTGATTGAAGCCCCGGTAAACGGCGGCCGTAACTATAACGGTCCTAAGGTAGCGAAATTCCTTGTCGGGTAAGTTCCGACCCGCACGAATGGCGTAACGATGGCCACACTGTCTCCTCTCGGGACTCAGCGAAGTTGAAATGTTTGTGAAGATGCAATCTACCCGCGGCTAGACGGAAAGACCCCATGAACCTTTACTGTAGCTTTGCATTGGACTTTGACAAGATTTGTGTAGGATAGGTGGGAGGCATTGAAGCGGGGACGCTAGTTCTCGTGGAGCCAACCTTGAAATACCACCCTGATGTTGTTGAGGTTCTAACCTAGGTCCGTAATCCGGATCGGGGACCGTGCATGGTGGGCAGTTTGACTGGGGCGGTCTCCTCCCAAAGAGTAACGGAGGAGTGCGAAGGTTCTCTAGGTACGGTCGGAAATCGTACTGATAGTGCAATGGCATAAGAGAGCTTGACTGCGAGACGGACAGGTCGAGCAGGTGCGAAAGCAGGTCATAGTGATCCGGTGGTTCTGTATGGAAGGGCCATCGCTCAACGGATAAAAGGTACTCTGGGGATAACAGGCTGATTCCTCCCAAGAGTTCATATCGACGGGGGAGTTTGGCACCTCGATGTCGGCTCATCACATCCTGGGGCTGTAGCCGGTCCCAAGGGTATGGCTGTTCGCCATTTAAAGTGGTACGTGAGCTGGGTTTAAAACGTCGTGAGACAGTTTGGTCCCTATCTGCCGTGGGCGTTGGAAATTTGAAGGGACCTGCTCCTAGTACGAGAGGACCGGAGTGGACGGATCTCTGGTGGACCGGTTGTCACGCCAGTGGCATAGCCGGGTAGCTAAATCCGGAAGAGATAAACGCTGAAAGCATCTAAGCGTGAAACTCGCCTTGAGATGAGATTTCCCGGGGGCTTGACCCCCCTAAAGAGTCGTTCGAGACCAGGACGTTGATAGGTCGGATGTGGAAGCGTAGTAATACGTTAAGCTGACCGATACTAATTGCTCGTGAGGCTTGATCCTATAACCTTGAAACTTGGGCAACCAATACAAGGTGTTCTAAAGCAGCAATCAAAATACCTAATTTACTTCTTCCAGTTTTGTTGTACAGCAATTTGCTGTACGTACCGTTTATGCCTGGCGGCCATAGCGAGTTGGAACCACTCCTTCCCATTTCGAACAGGACAGTGAAACGACTCCGCGCCGATGATAGTATGCTCTTCGCATGCGAAAGTAGGTCACTGCCAGGCTTCTTATTCTCCGGGTTAACTCCCGGTATCCAAAAAGCCCTCCTCGTGAGGGCTTTTTGCTTTTATATATCAATTCATTGAATTGGTTGATATAATGCTGTTTTGATGGGCTTCGGGCCCATTTTTTGTTTCTGGAATCAGGCAAATGCAGGATTTAAACGGTTTACTTGAACAGTCTCTGGCGCAACTCGGGTACGAACTGGTCGATTTGGAGATGTCCAATCGCGGGAAGTTGCTCCGACTGTTTATCGACAAGCCTAACGGCATCAATATTGATGACTGTGCCTTGGTGAGCGAACACGTTTCGCACTTGTTAGCTGTTGAGCATGATATCGACTATGACCGGCTTGAGGTTTCCTCGCCGGGATTGGATCGTGTACTTAAAAAGGAAGCAGATTTTGAACGCTTCGTTGGTAATCGAGTGAAGTTAAAGCTGCGTGTGCCGGTTGAAGGTAGTAAAAACTTCTCTGGTGTTCTGCGCGGCATTGAACAAGGATCGGTTCGCATTGAAGTCGAAGCTGGCGAAAAGCAGTTTTCGCTGAGCAATATCGATAAAGCACGTTTGAGTCCTGAATTTTAGGCGGAGGTTGGGTATGAGTCGCGAAATATTATTGCTGGTTGACGCACTGGCGCACGAAAAGAATGTTGAAAAAGCCGTCATTTTTACTGCCCTTGAATTGGCGTTGGCATCTGCCACCAAAAAGCGCTTTCAAGATGATGCGGATGTGCGCGTTGAAATCGACAAGAATACTGGGGAGTATCTTTCCTTCCGACGCTGGCAAGTGGTTGCTGATGACGCCGTTGAAAATGAGGCGGCGCAAATTGGCTTAACCGCAGCGGCTGCAAGTGACGAGAGCCTTAATGAAGGTGACTTTATTGAAGAGCCATTGGAGTCCGTGGAGTTCGGCCGCATTGGTGCACAGGCAGCCAAGCAGGTGATCTTGCAAAAGGTGCGTGAGGCCGAGCGCGAGCAGATTCTCAACGACTTCCTTGCGCGTGGCGAGCATCTTGTCACCGGCATGATCAAGCGCATGGAAAAGGGTAACGGCATTATTGAAATTGGCCGGATTGAAGCCTTGCTGCCACGTGATCAGATGATCCCCAAGGAAAACCTGCGTGTTGGCGACCGCGTTCGCGCGTACCTGATGCGCGTTGAGCGTGGTGGTCGCGGGCCCCAGTTGATATTGTCCCGTATTGCTCCTGAGTTTCTGGTCAAGCTGTTTGAGCTGGAAGTGCCTGAAATTGAGGAAGGCTTGCTGGAGATTCGCTCGGCAGCGCGTGATCCTGGTCTGCGCTCCAAGATTGCAGTGAAATCCAATGATCAGCGGCTGGATCCTGTCGGGACTTGCGTCGGTATGCGTGGTTCACGCGTACAAGCAGTGACCGGTGAGCTGGCTGGCGAGCGCGTGGATATCGTGCTTTGGTCCATGGAGCCAGCGCAGTTTGTGATTAACGCAATGGCGCCGGCGGAAGTGTCCAGCATCGTGGTGGATGAAGATGCGCACAGCATGGATGTGGTGGTGGACGAAGAGCAGCTGGCACAAGCCATCGGCAAGAGCGGTCAGAATGTTCGCCTTGCCTCCGAGCTGACCGGCTGGACGCTGAACATCATGACGGAAGAAGAGTCTGCGCAGAAGCACGAGGCTGAATATTCCAAGACGCGTCAGCTGTTCATGCAAAAGCTGGATGTCGACGAAGAAGTGGCCGACATTCTGGTGCAGGAAGGCTTTGGCACGTTGGAAGAAATTGCATACGTACCAATGTCCGAAATGGCGGACATCGATGCGTTTGACGAAGACACCATCAATGAATTGCGCAAGCGTGCAAGAGATGCCTTGCTGACACAGGCGATTGCCAAGGAAGAGAAGGTAGAAGAGGCGTCTGAGGAGTTGCTGGCAATGGAGGGGATGGATGCTGAAACGGCACATACCCTCGCAGCCAAGGGCGTGTCTACGGTTGAGGATCTTGCGGACCTGGCAGTGGATGACCTGGTGGATATGGCCGGGGTGGATGCTGAGCGCGCAAAACAACTGATCATGACGGCGCGTGCGCCTTGGTTTGCCTAATCAGGGCGAACCGGAAACAGGACTGGAGATCGGTATGGGAATTTCGAGCGTGTCACAATTTGCCAGTGAGCTTGGCCTACAGGCTGAACTGCTGGTTGAGCAACTGAAGGCGGCTGGCGTAAACAAGACATCGGCGGACGATAAGTTGACCGAGCAGGATAAGACGGCGCTGCTGGATTATCTGCGCAAGGGGCATGGAACAGAGGCCCCAAAGAACAAGATTACGCTGATGCGCAAACAGGTCACCGAAATCAAAAAGGCCGACAGCAGCGGCAAGGCGCGGACTATTCAGGTAGAAGTCCGCAAGAAGCGTGTGCTGGTTAAGCGCGATCCGAGTGAAGAGGCGGCTGCAGCTGAGCCCGTCGCGATTGAGCCGGAAGTTGAAATCGCTCCCGAAGTGATCGAAGTTGCACCGGTTGAAGTCGCGCCAGTGCCAGTAGAAATTCCCGAGCCTGTGGTTCCAGAAGTGGTCGAGCCCGTCGTTGTGGAGGTGGCGGCGCCACAAGTGCAAGTGCGCACCAAAGTGGAGGTGCTCGGCGCAGATCAAATCGCATTGCGTGAGCAGGAAGCACGCAGGCATGCAGAGCTGATCGCCTTGCAAAGCGCTGAGCAGCGCAAGAAGCAGGAAATGGCGCAGAAGAAGCTGGAAGAAGAAGCTGCGCGCAAGGCCGCTGCTGCTGCCGCTCCGACCAGCCTGAGTGAAGGCACTCTGCACAAGCCAGCCACCAAGGAAAAGCCCAAGGGCGAAGACAAGCCGGCCAAGAAGGGCAAGGCGACTGGCGATTGGGCTGGCGGCGACAAGAAGCGTGGCGGCGTCAAGTCGCGTGGCGACGTCGGCATCGGCCAGGGCTGGCGCGATAACCGCGGCAAATCCAAATCGCACCGTGGCGATGCCGACCAGAAAAATGCATTCTCCGCACCGACTGAACCGGTCGTGCGTGATGTGCTCGTGCCTGAAACGATTTCCGTCGCTGACCTGGCACACAAGATGTCAGTCAAGGCGGCTGAGGTGATCAAGGCCCTGATGAAGATGGGCATGATGGTGACCATTAATCAGGTGCTGGACCAGGAAACCGCGATTATTGTGGTCGAGGAAATGGGCCATATCGCCAAGGCGGCTGAAGCCAACGACCCGGATGCCTTCCTGGAAGAAACCGAACACGTCGAGGCCATTCTCGAACCGCGTCCACCTGTGGTGACCGTGATGGGTCACGTGGACCATGGTAAGACGTCGCTGCTGGACTACATTCGCCGTACGCGTGTTGCCTCGGGTGAAGCCGGTGGCATTACCCAGCACATTGGCGCCTACCACGTTGAAACCGACCGCGGCATGGTGACCTTCCTCGACACCCCGGGTCACGAGGCGTTTACCGCCATGCGCGCGCGCGGTGCCAAGGCGACGGACGTTGTGATTCTGGTGGTGGCCGCAGACGACGGCGTGATGCCGCAAACGATTGAAGCGGTGCACCATGCCAAGGCAGGTAACGTGCCTGTCGTGGTCGCAATCAACAAGATCGACAAGCCGGATGCCAGTTCCGAACGCGTCAAGCAGGAACTGGTAACACAGGGCGTGGTCCCCGAAGATTGGGGTGGCGACACCATGTTTGTCGAAGTTTCCGCAAAGACCGGTCAAGGGATCGATGCATTGCTTGAAGCGGTATTGCTGCAGGCGGAAGTGCTGGAACTACAGGCGCCGAAGAATACGCCGGCCAAGGGGATTGTTATCGAAGGCCGTCTGGACAAGGGCCGTGGCCCGGTCGCGACCATCCTGGTGCAATCCGGTACGTTGAAGCGTGGCGACATGTTGCTCGCTGGCAGCGTCTACGGCCGTGTCCGCGCCATGCTGGATGAAGTAGGCAACGATATCCGTGAGGCAGGTCCTTCGATTCCGGTGGAAATTCTCGGCCTCTCTGATGTGCCTAACGCCGGCGAAGAAACTATTGTGCTCAACGATGAGCGCAAGGCGCGCGAAATCGCATTGTTCCGTCAGGGCAAGTTCCGTGACGTGAAGCTGGCCAAGCAACAGGCCGCCAAGCTGGAAAACATGTTCGAGCAGATGGCGGAAGGCGAAGTGAAGAGCCTGCCGCTCATCATCAAGTCGGACGTGCAAGGTTCCTACGAAGCCCTGGCGACCTCGTTGCAAAAGCTGTCGACCAACGAAGTCAAGGTCAACATCCTGCATACCGGTGTTGGCGCCATTAGTGAATCTGACGTCAACCTGGCGGCAGCTTCCAAGGCCGTCGTGATCGGCTTTAACGTACGTGCCGACGCAGGCGCACGCAAGCTGGCCGAGTCTGCGGGCGTTGATGTCCGCTACTACAACATCATTTACGAAGCCGTCGATGAAGTGAAGGCTGCGCTTGGTGGCATGTTGTCGCCGGAGAAAAAGGAAAACGTCATTGGTCTGGTGGAAATCCGCGAGGTTTACCGGATCTCCAAGGTCGGCGCTGTCGCAGGTTGCTACGTGCTGGACGGTCTGGTCAAGCGCGGCTCTTCAGTGCGCGTGCTGCGTGACAATGTCGTGATCCACCAGGGCGAACTGGATTCGCTCAAGCGCTTCAAGGACGACGTGCGCGAAGTGAAGTCTGGTTTCGAGTGCGGTCTGTCGCTCAAAAACTTCAACGATATCGAGGTGAATGATCACCTGGAAGTCTTTGAAGTCGTGGAAGTGGCGCGTACCCTGTAATGGCCAAGGAGTTTGCCCGTAGCCAGCGCGTTGCCGAGCAACTGCAGCGTGAGTTGGCTGATCTACTGCAATTTGAGGTCAAAGATCCGCGTGTGTCCATGGTCACCATTACCGAAGTCGAGGTGACGGGTGACCTGGCGCATGCCAAGATCTTTTTCAGCGCGGCTGAAAATCCGCCTGAATTGATCAAAGGGCTGGAAAAGGCCGCCGGTTTCCTGCGTAGCCAGTTGTCCCAGCGTATGCTGATGCGCACGGTTCCCCAGTTGCACTTTGTTTACGATGCCTCCATCGAGCGTGGCATGCGGCTTTCGCGTCTGATTGATGACGCAGTCGCGCAGGACAAGTCTTCCTCCACGGAAGATTAACGGGGCTCACCGTTGCAGTTCAAGCGGATCAAGCGCCCGATCAGTGGCGTGCTGTTGCTGGATAAACCCGTGGGCTTCTCGTCCAATCAGGCCTTGCAGCAGGTCAAGCGCCTGTACCAGGCCGCAAAGGCCGGCCATACGGGCACGTTGGATCCCTTTGCGACAGGACTGCTTCCCATCTGCTTTGGCGAGGCGACCAAGTTTTCCCATTTCCTGCTCGATGCCGACAAGACCTACCGGGCGACGATGCGCCTTGGCGTGACGACGACGACGGGCGACACCGAAGGTGAGGTATTGGCTACTGCCGCAGTGGATGTGTCTCGCGAGCAGGTCGAGAAGGTGTTGCAGCGCTTTACCGGCGACATCCTCCAGGTGCCGCCCATGTACTCTGCGCTGAAGCATCAAGGCAAGGCCCTGTATGAGTACGCGCGGGAAGGGGTGGAAATCGAAAGGGCTGCGCGCGCAGTGACGATTCGACGCATCGATCTGGAAGAAATTTCCGAGCAAAGCGTCGTCATTCGCGTGGCCTGCAGCAAGGGGACCTACATCCGGACCCTGGCTGAAGACATAGGCAAGGCGCTGGGGTGCGGGGCACACCTGACGCAGCTGAGACGGCTTGAAACGGGCGGATTCTCATTGGAGCATGCCGTGACGACCGAGCAGCTGGAGCAGTTGTCCGTTGAGCAGCGGGATGCAGTATTGCAGTCGCCGGATGTGCTGGTCCGTGATTTTCCCGCCGTCACGCTTGATCAGGACAGTGCCTATTACCTCGGCCGCGGACAAGCAGTCTGGAAATCCGGGCTGATCCCGCAAGGATGGTTGCGTCTGTACGAAGAATCTGGCCGCTTTCTGGGGCTGGGTGAGCTGGACGCAGATGGAAAGGTGGCGCCGCGCAGGTTGGTGGTGTCTGAGAAGATAAGTTGAAATTTGCAATTAACGTCTTGTTAACTTGCATTATTTAAGGTTAGAATGCGCGGTTCAAGATTAGGAGAAATCTAATGTCCATTACGACAGCTGAAACAGCAAAGCTTGTTGGCGAATACCAACAGGCTGCAAATGACACTGGCTCCCCGGAAGTACAAGTTGCGCTGCTGACCAGCCGCATCAATACTCTGACTGGCCATTTCAAGGAACATGCCAAGGATCACCACTCCCGTCGTGGTCTGCTGGCCATGGTAAGCCAACGCCGCAAGCTGCTTGATTACCTGAAGCGCAAGAATGCTGATCGCTATCGCAGCCTGATCGCTCGCCTCGGCCTGCGCAAGTAATTCCTGGTGTACCTATGAAGTAAGCCGAAAGCAATGCGGTGACGCGGCGCTTTTCGGCTTATTTTTTTATGGGCATCTCTAAGAGGCCAGTCCGGTGCGGCGTGTGCCACACGGATAGTGGTGTTTTAGGGCTGTTCTATTTTGAAAAGGACGTAATGTCGTGAATGCAATCAAAAAAACAATTCCATACGGCCGTCACACGCTGACGCTGGAAACGGGCGAAATTGCACGTCAAGCGGATGGTGCAGTGCTCGTCAGCCTTGATGATACCGTTGTGCTGGTTACCGTGGTTGGCAAGACCGAAGTCAAGCCGGGTCAGGACTTCTTCCCGCTAACGGTGGATTACCAAGAGCGCACTTATGCTGCCGGCAAGATCCCTGGTGGGTTCTTCAAGCGCGAAGGCCGTCCTTCCGAGAAGGAAACGCTGACTTCTCGCCTGATCGATCGTCCGCTGCGCCCGCTGTTCCCAGAAGCTTTCTACAATGAAGTCCAGATCGTTGCGACCGTGATGTCGTCCGATTCTGAGATTGATTCCGATATTCCTGCCATCATTGGTGCCTCTGCCGCGCTGGCAATCTCCGGTATCCCTTTCTACGGTCCGATCGGCGCCGCGCGCGTTGGTTATGCCAACGGCGAATACCTGCTGAACCCAACCAAGACCGAACTCGAAACAACCGAGCTGGATCTCGTGGTTGCCGCGACCGACAAGGCTGTGCTGATGGTGGAGTCCGAAGCCAAGCAACTGTCCGAAGAAGTGATGCTGGGTGCCGTGGTTTACGGCCATCAGCAAATGCAGGCTGTGATCAACATGATCAACGAACTGGCCGCAGAAGTGGCCAAGCAGCCTTGGGACTGGGCGCCTCCTGAAACCGACGCTGCGATGGTGGAAAAGCTGCATGCGCTGGCATGGGAAGACATCAACGCCGCTTACCAGATCAAGTCCAAGCAAGCCCGTTCCAGCAAGCTGGATGAAATCAAGAGCCGTGTGCTGGGTGAAATGATCACCGAAGGCATGGATACCGGTGCCGCAAACCAGGTCAAGGACGCGTTGTTCGCGCTCGAAGCCAAAGTGGTGCGTAGCCAGATTCTGAACGGCGAGCCACGTATCGATGGCCGTGATACCCGTACCGTGCGTCCGATCAGCATCCGTACTGGTGTGTTGCCACGTACCCACGGCTCGGCTTTGTTCACCCGTGGTGAAACCCAGGCGCTTGTAGTTGCAACGCTGGGCACTGGCCGTGATGAGCAGATCATCGATGCACTGCAGGGCGAGTACACCGACCGCTTCATGCTGCATTACAACATGCCTCCGTACGCCACAGGCGAAACCGGCCGTGTTGGTACCCCGAAGCGTCGCGAAATCGGTCATGGCCGTCTGGCCAAGCGTGCGCTGATCGCTGCGCTGCCAAGCAAGGAAGAGTTCGGCTACACCATGCGTGTGGTTTCCGAAATTACCGAGTCCAACGGTTCCAGCTCGATGGCTTCCGTGTGTGGCGGCTGCCTGGCGCTGATGGACGCCGGTGTGCCGGTGAAGGCGCACGTGGCAGGCATTGCCATGGGCCTGATCAAGGAAGGCAACCGTTTTGCCGTGCTGACTGACATTCTGGGCGACGAAGATCACCTCGGCGACATGGACTTCAAGGTGGCCGGTACCGACGAAGGGATTACCGCGCTGCAGATGGACATCAAGATCACCGGCATCACTGCCGAGATCATGAAGGTTGCGCTGGCACAGGCCAAGGAAGGCCGCATGCACATCCTGGGCCTGATGAAGGGCGCGTTGGATCATTCCCGTACCGAAATGTCGGCATACGCACCACGCATCATCACCATGAAGATCAATCCGGAAAAGATCCGTGACGTGATCGGCAAGGGTGGCGCGGTGATTCGTGCACTGACCGAAGAAACCGGCACGACCATCGATATTGAAGATGACGGCACCATCAAGATCGGCTGCACCAGTGCAGAAGCCGGTGAGGAAGCCAAGAAGCGCATCGAAATGATCACCGCTGAAGTGGAAGTGGGCCAGGTCTATGAAGGCACCGTGCTGAAGCTTCTGGAAATCGGTGCGATTGTGTCGCTGCTGCCTGGCAAGGATGGCCTGGTGCACATTTCCCAGATCGCACACCAACGCGTCAACAACGTGGCCGACTTCCTGAAGGAAGGTCAGCAGGTGCGTGTGAAGGTGCTGGAAGTGGATGACCGCGGTCGTGTGCGTCTTTCAATGAAGGCACTGCTGGAAGCGCCTGCCAAGGAAGAAGCTGCTCCTGCACCTGCTGATCAGCAGTAAGGCTTAGGTAGCAATAAAAAAGCCCGGTAACCATGAGGTTACCGGGCTTTTTTTATAAGTAAAAATTACTTGGCGACTTGGCGTTCGCGGATCTCGTCCAGCGTCTTGCAGTCGATGCACAGTGTGGCAGTCGGACGTGCTTCCAGGCGCTTCAGGCCGATTTCAACGCCGCAGCTTTCACAGTAGCCATATTCGTTGGCATTGATCTTGCCAAGTGTCTCGTCAATTTTCTTGATGAGCTTGCGTTCGCGGTCGCGATTACGCAATTCCAGCGCCATGTCAGACTCTTGGCTGGCGCGGTCATTGGGATCGGCGAACATGGTGACTTCGTCCTGCATGGTGTGCACCGTGCGGTCGATGTCCTGGCTCAGCTCGCCTTTCCAGGCATTCAGGATTTTGCGAAAATGATCGCGCTGCTGATCATTCATGTATTCTTCGCCAGCCTTGGGCTGGTAAGGTGTGAAATGCTTGGTGACTTCGGTCATGTGGGCTCTTGATTCAAGAAAATGCCGGGATTTGGATAACTGCCGGATGGGTATCAAAAATTTTAAGCAGGCGCAAGTTTACTACGATTAAGGAATATGTCTAGCATGACATTAAAAGCACTGATATTCGATGTGGATGGTACGTTGTCCGACACCGAGCGGGATGGCCATAGGCCTGCATTTAACGCCGCTTTCGCCGAAGTTGGGGTTGATTGGCACTGGGATGAGGCCTTGTACGGAAAGCTGCTGGCAGTGACCGGCGGCAAGGAGCGTATCAAGTATTACGTGGAGTCCTTCTTGCCTCCCGAGCGCCGGCCGCAGAATATCGAGCAGCTTGCGGCAGACATTCATCGCATCAAGACGCGCTGCTATATGGAGCTGGTCAGCCAAGGCGGCCTGCCGTTGCGACCTGGTGTACGCCGTCTTCTGGAAGATGCGCGTGCGGCAGGTTTGCGCTTGGCCATTGCAACGACCACCACCCCGGCCAATGTCGCTGCGCTTTTGCAGCATAGCCTAGGGGCGGGCACGGAAAGCTGGTTTGAGGTGATCGCCGCAGGGGACATTGTGCCGGCGAAAAAGCCAGCGCCGGATATTTACGTCTGGGCACTCGATGCCTTGAAACTGGCGCCAACAGAATGTGTAGCATTCGAGGATTCAGGCAACGGCATACGCGCGAGCCTGGGGGCGGGTATCCCGACGCTGGTTTCGGTGAACGGCTATACGCTGGACGATCAGTTTGATGGCGCCCTGGCGGTAGTCAGTGACCTTGGCGAGCCTGAGGCTCCCTGTCAGGTGCTGCAGGGTGACCTGACAGGTGCCTCCATAATCGACGTAGCGCTGCTCAAGCGTTGGTCAGACTAGACGGCTTGCCTCGCGCTGTTCCAGCGCATCGAGCGTATTCTCCATCAGGGTGGCGACCGTCATGGGGCCAACGCCACCGGGTACTGGCGTGATCCATGCGGCACGCTCGCACGCAGCATCAAACTCCACATCACCACAAATCTTGCCTGATTCCAGGCGGTTGATTCCAACATCGATCACGATTGCGCCTGGGCGTATCCAGTCACCCTTGATAAAGCCGGGCTTACCCACGGCTACCACCACCAGGTCTGCGCCGGCGATGATGCCCGGCAAATCACGGGTAAAGCGGTGGCAGGTGGTCACAGTACAACCAGCCAGCAGCAATTCCAGGGACATCGGGCGACCGACAATGTTGGATGCGCCGACGATGACGGCGTTGAGGCCCTTCAGGTTGATGTTCAGGCTTTCCAGCATGGTCATCACGCCGTGTGGCGTACAGGGGCGCAACAACGGCATGCGCAACGCCAGGCGACCCACGTTGTAGGGGTGAAAGCCATCGACGTCCTTGGTCGGGTCGATGGTTTCGATCACGCGCTCGGCATTGATCTGTGCTGGCAAGGGCAGCTGCACCAGAATGCCGTCCACCGTGTCATCGGCATTGAGCTCTTCGATTAGCTTCAGCAAATCGGCCTCGGTCGTATCGGTGGGCAGGTTGTAGGCCAGGGATTTCATGCCGGCCTGCTCGCAGGAGCGGCGCTTGTTGGCCACATAAATCGTGGATGCGGCACTGTCGCCCACCAGAATGACGGCGAGGCAGGGGATGCGCTTGCCTTCCTTGATGCGTCGCTCGATGCGTTGCTTGAGTTTAGCCAGTAAATCCTCGGCAATTGCCTTGCCATTGATGAGTTGCGCAGCCATATTTTCAGTCTGTGAAAAAGAATGTGCGCATTTTAGCAGAATAAGATTTGACGCACTGCGCAGGATTGCGTATAGTTCCGGCCCTCGGGGTGTAGCGTAGCCTGGTAGCGCGCCTGCTTTGGGAGCAGGATGTCGGGAGTTCGAATCTCTCCACCCCGACCAGGTTTTTTTGTCCGACAGTTCTCTGCCCGTAGCTCAACCGGATAGAGCACCAGCCTTCTAAGCTGGGGGTTACAGGTTCGATTCCTGTCGGGCAGGCCAGTAGTCTTATTGGTTGTTCCGGTTCTATGGTGGCTGTAGCTCAGCTGGTAGAGCCCTGGATTGTGATTCCAGTTGTCGTGGGTTCGAGCCCCATCAGCCACCCCATCCCCCTTATGGCATTGATACCTAAAGCCATTGCGGCTATAGTTTGGCCATGCCGCAATTCCGCTTTTCTTCCTGGTCAAGATAGATGAACACCAGGCAACCCACACTGATTATCATCGACGACGACCCGCTGATCGCGGACACGTTGCATTTCGTTCTAGGTAACGAATTCGAAGTTTACGTCGCCGATTCCAGAAATCAGGCGCGCAGTTTGCTGCGCCAGCTGGAAACGCCACCCATGCTGGCCTTGGTCGATCTCGGCCTGCCGCCTGTGCCGCATCGACCGGATGAGGGCTTCAAGCTGATCGGCGAGCTGCTCGCGCATTCCCCAACCATGAAGATTCTGGTGCTTTCCGGCCAGAACGATGAAGCCAACGCCAAGCATGCGCTGGCACTGGGCGCGGTGGAGTTCGTTCCCAAGCCCTGCGATGTGGAGCGGCTCCGGGCGCTGCTGCACAACGCGCTGCGTTTGCAAGATGCAGAGCTGGGCGAAGAAAAACAAAACGACAGTTGCGGCTTGATCGGCGAAAGCTTGCCGATGGCGAGTTTGCGTACCCAGATTACGCAATTTGCGGACGCCCCCTTTCCTGTATTGATCGAGGGCGAATCCGGCAGCGGCAAGGAGCTGGTGGCGGCATGCCTGCATCGACTCAGCGTGCGCCATGCACATCCCTATCTGTCCGTGAACTGCGCAGCGATATCGCCTTCTCTGGCGGAATCCGTATTGTTCGGACATGGCAAGGGCGCCTTCACCGGCGCCGTCGCGCCGCACAACGGTTATTTTCAGGATGCTGAAGACGGCACGCTGTTCCTCGACGAAATCGGCGAATTGCCATTGGAGCAGCAGGCTAAGCTGCTGCGTGTGCTTGAGAACGGCGAATATCAGCGCGTCGGCGAGACGCAGACCAGGCGCAGCAGGGCGCGTATCGTTGCCGCGACCAATCGCGACTTGCGCGACGAAGTACGCCGCGGGCGCTTTCGTATCGACCTCTATCATCGCCTGAGCGTGTTCTCGGTGCGCGTGCCGCCGCTCCGTGAGCTTGAAGACGACAGGCTGCTGCTGCTGGAGCATTTCAGCGCGTTTTATGCGCGTGAAACCGGTCAGCGGGCGTTCCGGCTGGATGAGCAGGCAGCCCGGCACTGGATGACCTACCATTTCCCCGGCAATGTGCGCGAGTTGCGCAATATTATTATTCGCCTGACCGCGAAATACTCTGGCAAGACGGTGAATGAGGCGCAGCTGCTTTCCGAATTTGATATTGCGCGCCTAGAACAGATTCCGTCGACGGCGACTGGCCACGATGACGCTCCACTGTTCGAGCAGGCGCTCCGGCAGTTGAAGGCGCAGTCTGGCGTTAATCTCGACAGCTTGCTCAAGGACTGGGAAAAAGCCTATGTCGAGGCTGCGCTGAAAATCACTCATGGCAACCTGAGTCAGGCGTCCAAGTTGTTGGGCATCAACCGCACGACCTTGTACAGCCGCATGCAACTGTACGGCGAAACAGGAGACTGACCTTGTATTACGCGCACTTTGGGCTCAAGGAGCCTCCCTTCAAGATTACGCCGAACACCGGATTCTTCTTTTCTGGCGGAAACCGCGGTGCGGTGCTGGATGCGCTGGTCTACGCCATTACCACGGGCGAAGGCATCGTCAAGGTGGTGGGGGAGGTTGGCAGCGGCAAGACCATGCTTTGTCGCATGCTGGAAACCCTGCTGCCACAGAACGTTGAAAGCGTCTATCTCGCCAATCCCAGCGTGGCGCCAGAAGATGTGCTGCACGCCATCGCCTTCGAGCTCCACCTGCCATTGGCGAAAGATGCCGATCGTCTACAAGTGATGCAGGCGCTTCAGCAGCACTTGCTGGAGCGTCATGCCGAAAATCGCCGCGTGGTGATTTTCATTGAAGAAGCCCAAGGCATGCCGCTGGCGACGCTGGAAGAGATCCGGCTGCTGACCAATCTGGAAACCAAGCACGACAAGTTGTTGCAGATCGTGCTGTTCGGCCAGCCCGAGCTGGATGAAAACCTCAACGCCACCCATATTCGACAGTTGCGTGAGCGTATTACCCATAGCTTCAACCTGGGGCCGCTTGGGGACGATGAAATCGGCGAGTACCTCATCTTTCGTTTGCGTACGGCCGGCTATTTTGGCCCGCAACTGTTCACCAAGGGGGCGATACGTAAAATCGCCGCAGCCTCCGAGGGGCTGGTGCGCCGCGTCAACATCCTGGCTGACAAGGCCTTGCTGGCGGCGTTTGCTGAGAACGCCTACGCCGTGGAGCGCAAACATGTGGCCGTGGCCGTTCGCGACAGCGAATTTGGTGCGGAGCGTGGCAAAAAAATTTCTGGGCGAGGTCTGCTGAAGATTGCATTGCCGATGTTGGCGGCCCTCGCGGCGGGGTTTGCGTTGCACGCATGGCTGCAGCCTGCTGCGCAACTCGCGCCGAAGAAGGCTGCAGAAGCGGTGCAGCCAGCCCTTGCGGTGGCACCATCATCAGTGCCGTCGGCACCGGTAGCAGCGCCCGTGGCGGCGATGGCGGCTGCCCCTGTAGCGGCTGCCCCTCAAGTATCCGTCCCCTCGACCGATATCCTCGATCAGCGTTTACAGGCGACGCAGGTCTGGCTCGCAAAGCAGCCCGGCACCACAGTGACGATACAGCTGATGGGGACCGAGCAGCCTGATGATCTGCGTCATGAATTGAAGCGCCTGTCGAGCGTGCTTGAAATAGACAGTCTCTACGTCTACCAGTCACGCGCGGGCGCCAAGCCTTTACTGACAGTGCTTTATGGGAGCTATTCTGATCGTGATGGGGCGGTCAGGGCGCTGCAAGCACTGCCCAAAACATTGCGCGCTCACCAGCCGAAATTGCGTACGGTGGGTGGAATTCTTGAAGAATTGAAGCAATCTCAATAGGATATTGTTGTAATCGTTGCAAAATCATGGGATAACATGATCTCGGGGGCAGGGATACGCCAGCACCATTAAAGTGGATGGGCGTCAAAATTATGAACAAATCAAAAAAAATCTGGGTACTGGGCTTTTTCCTGGCTGGTTGCGCGCATCAGCCATCCTTCGGGCCCTCGCAAGGGCACATTGATTCCAATCAGGCCGGCAAGCCGGCAGCCGCTTCCAGTGATATTCCGAAGCCCGTCAAGAACAACGCTTTTTTGCCACCCCCCAAACCCAAAGCCAAGGAACAGACCTATAGCGTGGTGGTGAACGATGTGCCCGTGCGCGAAATCCTTTTTGCGCTCGCGCGCGAGAGCAAGCTGAATGTCGATATTCACCCCGGCATTACGGGCAGCGTGACGATCAACGCGGTAGACCAGACACTGCCAGCGATTCTGGAACGCATTTCCAAGCAGATCGATCTGCGCTACAAGGTCGAGGGCAATGTGCTGGCGATCACCCCGGATATCCCGACACTCAGGACGTACAAGATCAACTACGTCAACATGGACCGGGACACGACGTCCTCGATCGGTGTGGCGGCGCAAATCTCTTCGACGGGCAGTGCGACGACCTCGACGACTTCCACATCGTCTGCTTCGGGCGCTTCAGGGAACAGTTCATTGACGACCGTGAGCAGTAAGTCCAAGAATAATTTCTGGGATTTGCTGGCAGACAATGTCCGTATCATTCTGAAAACCACCAAGACGCAATCGGCCACCGCTGAAGAGCGTGCCGCACGTGCGGAGGCGATACGAGCCTCTCAAGAAGATCGTCTGAAGCAGGTTGAGGCGGTGAGCAAGGCTGGTGCCGGCGCTGAGAAACTGTTCCAGGAAGCGTTTAAGTCGCAGCAGCCAGTCAATTTCGAAAGCAAGGATGATGTGATCATCAATCCGGTTGCCGGGACCGTGACCGTGATGGCCACCGAGAGGCAGCACGGGTTTATCCAGCAGTACGTCGATACCGTGATGGCCTCGGTTCAGCGTCAGGTGCTGATCGAAGCCACGATCGTCGAGGTTTCCTTGAGCGATCAGTTTGCGATGGGGATCGACTGGAGTCGGTTGAGTAGTGCGGGTACGACACCTGGTTCCACATCTAACGGCCTGTCGTTCAATCAAAGTCTGGGGACTGGCACGCTTGCAAACAGTACCTCACAATTTATTGTGGGCTACGCCAACAAAACGACACTGGGGACGATTGCTGGCGCAGTGAAATTGCTAGAAGGGTTTGGCAAGACCAAGGTCCTGTCCAGTCCTAAGCTGATGGCACTCAACAATCAGACAGCCATTCTGAAGGTGGTTGATAATCTGGTGTATTTCACTATTCAGGCAGATACCACGACCAATCAAATCGGCAGCCAGACGACCTTCACCACCACGCCACATACGGTCCCTGTCGGTGTCGTGATGAGTGTGATGCCGCAGGTGAACGAGAATGGTACGGTGACCCTCACTGTTAGGCCGACCATTTCGCGTGCATTTGGCAATGCGATACAGGATCCTAACCCGGCACTTAAAACAGCCAACGGCACAACGCCGAGCTTGATCCCGCAAATTCGGGTGCGTGAAATGGAATCGCTACTGCAAGTAACAAGCGGCCAGACGGTCGTGCTGGGCGGGTTGATGCAGGATGATATTCAAGCCAATACGGATGCCGTTCCAGGGATATCCAATCTCCCGTTGATAGGTAAATTGTTCCAGGGTAAAAACGACGTTACCAATAAAACCGAACTGGTTATTTTCCTGCGCCCAACGGTCATTCCTGCCAATACCGGCCTGGAAAGTGATGAACTGAAGGCCTTTAAGCAGTACCTTCCCGATCAACTGCCTGTGACTGCGAGCGATGAGTCTGCTCATTAAAGCGCTGCAGAAGGCGGAGCAGAGCAAGAGCGAAGCCTCGGAAAATGCGGCGGCGCTGTTGACGCCCAAGCAGGAGCTTGAGTTGGCACCGCACCACGCGGGCGACGAACCGAGTTTGCGCGAAGAGGGTGGGTTCGATATTCCTGTGCCCACCAAAAGCAATGTGAATTCGCAGCGTCAAGCGGCAGCGGTATTTCGTGCGGGCCAAAGCGAGCGTGCTGGCGTTCCACGTACGGTCTGGATGGCGGGCGCAGGCGCATTGCTGTTGTTGCTGTTGGCCGGTGGATTTTATTATTACCTGCAGTCGTTGAATCAGCCTGAGCTGCTGATCGCCAAGCGACCTGCGCCAGTCGCCCCTGTTGTTGCGCCGGCGCTGGCTGCGCCTGTCGTTGCCGAAGCGCCTGTGTCTGAGCCTGCAGCTATGCGCCCGGAAAAATCGTTAGAAAAGCCGACTGAAAAGCTGGTGCCGCCTGTAGCTTCGTCAGCAGAAAAAGCACAGATGCCCGTGGAGCAGCCAGACATGGTGGTCGCGGTCGGTGCCGTGAAACCCAAGGCCAAGCCGGTCGACGATAGCTTGCCTAAAGTGACGCGCAATCGTGTGGCGGCTTCCTCGGTTAGTGAGGCGGTTGCTGCAGGGTATCGCGCCTATATGGCAGGGGATGATGCCGAGGCGAGTCGTCAATACCGGCAGGCAGCACAGGCGGAACCACACAATGTGGATGCCTGGCAGGGGCTTGCCGCCGCCGCAGCGCGGCAAGGAAAAACCGATGAGGCGTCTGCGGCTTACATGCGCGTACTGGAGCTGGAACCCAGAAACACCGTGGCTCAGGCGGGGTTGGTTGGCCTGATGGCGCAGTCCGACCCGGCGGCGGGCGAAAGCCGACTGAAAGGCTTGATCGCCCAGCAGCCAGAGGCGGCATTCTTGCATGCGGCACTGGGCAATCTTTATGCGGATCAGGGTCAGTGGCCTTCGGCACAACAGGCCTATTTTCAGGCCTACCACTTTGATGCAACGAATGCCGAATATGTTTTTAATCTGGCCGTCAGTCTTGATCAGATGGGGAAAAGCGATCTGGCGCTGACGCATTATCAGCGTGCGCTGGAGTTGTTGCCTAAGCAGGGCGGTGCGGTAGACCGGGCCCAGCTCGAAGCACGCATTGCCCAGTTGCGTCAGGTATCGAATAAATAGCGCGATTGCGCGATCAGGCGAGTTACCCATAAGAATGGCCGATAAAAATAATCCCAACAACGTCATGTCAGAACAGCGCCGCAAACTGCGGTTAGGTGAGCTGATGGTGCAGCAAGGGCTGATCAGTCAGGATCAGCTGCGTATCGCGCTCATGGAGCAGGACCAGAACAATATTCCGCTGGGACGACAGCTGGTCAGGCTGGGCTTCGTCACAGAAGCCATGGTGCGCGACCTGGTGGCACACACCATTGGACAGGAGAGTATCGATCTTTCCAGCGTGGTGGCGGATGCCGAAGCGCTGAAAATGGTGCCGGAAGAATTTGCCCGACGTTACCAGCTGTTGCCGATTGCCTTTGAAGAGCTCAGCAAGATTCTGGTTGTGGCCATGGCGGACATGTTCAACGTGGTGGCGTTGGACCAATTGCGCGCCATGCTGGGCGGACAGATTCAGGTCAAACCTGCGCTGGCGGGTGAAGCGCAGCTTGAAGAACATATCGACCAGTTTTACGGTTACGAGCTTTCCGTCGATGGCATTCTGCGCGAAATCGAAACCGGCGAGATCGACTACAAGAGTTTACAGGGCGGCGGTGAGGAATATACCCAGCCTGTCGTGCGCCTGGTCGGTGCGCTGCTGATGGATGCCGTGAAGCGCGGCGCATCGGATATCCACTTCGAACCGGAATATGCCTTCCTGCGCATTCGTTACCGTATCGACGGTGTGTTGCAGCAGATTCGCAGTCTGCACAAGAGCTACTGGCCGGGTATTGCCGTGCGCCTTAAGGTCATCAGCGGCATGGACATCGCGGAAACCCGCGCGCCGCAGGATGGTCGCCTGCAGATCACGCTGATTGGACGCCCGATTGATTTCCGCGTGGCCAGCCATCCCACGATCCATGGTGAAAACATCGTGTTGCGCGTGCTGGATCGTGAAAAATCCATCATTCCGCTAGAACGCATGGGCTTGCGCGACGAGACGCTTGAGCAGCTCAAGCTGATGATGAGCCGGCCGGAAGGCATCCTGGTGGTGACTGGCCCAACAGGGAGCGGCAAGACCACCACACTTTATTCCCTGCTTTCCTTCGTGAATACCGAAGCGGTCAATATCATGACGCTGGAAGATCCGGTGGAATACCCGGTGACCATGATGCGCCAGACCTCGGTGAACGAGGTCAACAAGGTCGATTTTGCCAACGGGATCCGCTCCATCATGCGACAGGACCCGGACGTAATCCTGGTCGGCGAAGTCCGTGACAACGATACGGCAGAGATGGCTTTCCGTGCGGCGATGACTGGCCACCAGGTGTTCACGACCCTGCACACCAACTCGGCTTTGGGCACTTTCCCGCGATTGCTGGATATCGGCATTGCCCCGGAAATCATGGCGGGCAATATCATCGGCGTGATTGCCCAGCGCCTGGTGCGCGTACTGTGCGTCCATTGCAAGGAAGCCTATACGCCCGAGGCGGAAGAGAGCCGGCTACTTGGCCTCAAGGCCGGCAGCAAGAACCAGATCTTCAGGCACAAGGGGTGCAAGCGCTGCAGTTATAACGGATATCGCGGCCGCATGGCGATCATGGAGTTGCTGCGCATTGATAACGAGCTCGATTCGATGATTGCCCGGCGTTCCCATCTGGACGAACTGCGTGCCGTGGCCCGCGAGAAGGGCTTCGTGACCTTGGCGGAAGATGGCATCCGGCGCGTGCTGGAGGGCTTTACCAGTGTGGCCGAAGTGACACGCGTCGTTGATCTGACTAGTCGCCTGGATCAGTAGGGCCGTTTCAGGAGATGCCAACCTTCCGGTACAAGGCGGTTGACCAGACGGGCAAGCCCGCGCAGGGTCGGATGGAAGCCGTTAACGATGTCGATCTGGAGCTGCGTCTCCAGCGCATGGGCCTTGATCTGGTGGCCTTCGACATCGTCAACCAGCGTCACAGCGTATTCAGCGGGCACTCCGTGAGTATGCAGGACCTGGTGATGTTCTGTTTCCAGATGGAGCAGTTGACGCGGGCCGGTGTGCCCTTGCTGGAGGGGTTGGTCGACCTGCGTGACAGTACGGTGAACCCCCATCTGCGCGAGGTCATCGGTGCCATCGTTTCCGAGGTTGAAGGCGGCAAGCAGTTTTCAGAGGCCTTGGCGTCGCATCCCAAGGTGTTTAGCCACGTGTTTGTCAGCCTGGTGCATGCCGGCGAGCAAACCGGGAAAATGCCGGAGGTGTTCGAAAACCTGGCGTCTACGCTGAAGTGGCAGGACGAGCTGATTTCCCAGACCAAGCGCCTGTTGGCCTACCCCCTGTTTGTCATGGCGGTTGTGCTGAGTGCCATCACCTTCCTGATGATCTATCTGGTGCCGCAGATGGTGTCTTTCCTGCGAAACATGGGGCAGGAGCTGCCGCTTGAAACCCGCATCCTGATCGCGGTCTCGGATATTTTCGTACATTACTGGTGGCTGATTCTTTCAACACCATTCATTCTGGTCCTGGCAGTCAGTATCGCCATCAAGCGAAGCCCGCTAGCCTTGTACCGCTTCGACTACGTCAAACTGCACTTGCCGGTGACGGGTCTGATTCTGCAGAAAATCATCATGGCACGTTTCGCGCGCTATTTCGCGCTGATGTATCAAACCGGCGTACCGATACTCGATGCCATCAAGACTTGTCAGGACATTGCCGGCAACCGTGTGGTCGCCGACGCGCTGGAGCGCGCTTGGCAGCAGATCAACGCAGGCGACAACATGAGCGAGAGTTTTCATAACGCAGGTCTGTTCCCGCCGCTGGTGGTGCGCATGATCCGCGTGGGTGAAAGCACAGGCGCACTTGATAAATCTCTCCTCAATATCAGTTATTTCTACGACAGGGACGTCAAGGAATCAGTCGAGAAGATGCTGAAAATGCTCGAACCGGCGCTTACCGTGATCCTCGGCATGCTGCTGGCCATGATCATGTTCTCGGTTCTCGGCCCGGTCTACGACACGCTGGGTAAATTGAAGTTGTAGAATGACGCCATGATCTCGAAAATCGTACTTTGTGCATTCCCCAATCGGCTCACTGCCGGTGTTTGGCGCATGGGTCGCCTGGCGAAATGCGAAGTGTTTCAGAACGACGAGCAGGGGCTCAATGATTTCCGCAAGCTCCTGCAGCGCTACAAAAACACGCCGATTTTCCTGATTGCGGATGCGGTTGAAGAAGACTACCGCATCGAGACTGCGCCGCACACTTACGGCAAAGCGCGCACAGCTTTGCTGGAGCGCAAGCTGGGCCAGATCTATCGCACCACCCTGTATCGCGCCGCACAGTTTGTCGGGCGGGAAAAGTCACAGCGGCGCGACGATACTTTTCTGCTGGTTGCACTGAGTAATTCCGAGAGCATCAATCCCTGGATACTCGCCATGGAAGAGCAGCGGGCCCCGATGGCCGGGGTTTACCTGCTGCCTATGGTCAGTCAGTTCCTGCTGAACCGGCTCAAGCTCAGGGACGAGCACTTGTTGCTGATTGATGGCCATGTCTCGGGCCTGCGTCAGACTTATTTCCACAATGGGCAGCTGCGTGTCAGCCGTCTGGCGCCCGATGTAGCTTCTTTCGAGGGCCAGCATGCGCAGCTCTACCTCAACGAAACAGAAAAAACACGGCTGTATTTGTTGAGCCAGCGCCTGATTGCCGCAGATACAAAGCTCAGCCTGCTAATCCTGGTCAACGGCGCGTCTGGCGAAGAAATCTGCCGTCGCGTGGGCCAGGAACTTCACGTGGAGTGTCTGGCACTTGCCACGGAAAAACTGGCCAGCCGTATCGGCGTTGATGCGCAAGCCTTGCACCAATTCCCTGAGTTGCTTTACATGCAGATGGTGGTCAAGGGGGGCGTGCCCGTCAATCTGGCACCGGCCAGCCAAATACGTGATTACCTGATCCATCGCCTGCGTGGCTGGATAGGCTATGCGGCGACGGCGCTGCTGCTTGGAAGCCTGGGTATCGCAGCCTTTAATGTCATGGACAAGCTGGATCTGGATCATCAATTGGCCCAGGCAAAGTCGCAGACAGCGGACTTTGAGCGGCGCTACGACGACGTGGCCAGAAACTTCCCTGCGACACCATTGCCGGGCAGTGACCTGAAAGTGGTCGTCGAAATGGCTCAAGCCATTGCGGCCAATGAGCGTACGCCGCAGCGATTGATGCAGGTGGTTTCTTCGGTGCTGGATGTCTCACCTGAAATCGGACTTCAGCGCCTGCGCTGGAAATTCACGGACGACGTGAACACAAAAGATGACATCGGACCGCCGTCCGCCAGCCATTCGGCGGCCCAGGCACCGGTGGCAAACGGAGTGCCTGGCGTGATGCACGAAATTGGATTTGTCGACGGTGAAATCAGAAATTTCAGCGGCGATTACCGGGCCGCACTGGATAGCGTTAACCATCTGGTGGACCGAATCCAGAAAGATGCGCGCGTGGAAAGTGTTTCAGTGGTGCAGCAGCCGGTCAATGTGAGTGCGTACTCCAGTCTGCAGGGGAGCACGCTGGATGCCCAGGCGCAGCAGATGCCTGCGGCCTTGTTCAAGATCAAGATCGTGCTCAAGCCGGTGGTTGCGCCATGAAGCTGACGAATCACGACTGGAAGATATTGCAACTCCCCTTGATCGCGCTTGGGGTGGTGGCGATCGTGTCTTTACTGTTGCTGACCTATACCGGTCAGCAACAAACGCAGGCCATGCAGGCGATGGAGGCCCAGCAACGGCAGCTGGACCAGGCCCGGAATCGATTCCAGACCTCGGGTGCCGAGAAGGACATGATCGCCCAGTACACGCCCCTTTATCTGGACCTGGTCAGGCGGGGTGTGATCGGCGAGGAGCGTCGCATTGAGTGGATCGACGATCTGCGTACCATCAATCAGCAATACAAGTTGTTCGGGATCAACTACAACATTGGCGCTCAGGAGAACTACAAGCCACCGTTCAACCTGGCGACAGGCTCTTTTACCCTGCACCGTTCGGTGATGAAGCTGGAAACCCCGCTGCTGCATGAAGGGGACCTGTTGACCATCATCAATGCCTTGGCGAGTCGGGCGCATGCGCCATTCATGCTGCGCGACTGTGCGATTTCCCGTAATGGAACGGCCATCAAGACCAAGTTTGTGCCCAATCTCAATGCCAGTTGTGAGCTTGACTGGCTGAGCGTTACCGAACCGCCGCGTGCAGGGGGGCAGCCATGATACGTATCGCCCTGGTGCTGGTGCTTTTGATGCCGCCGTTGACCCTGGCAGACGCGCGTCTGGGCCGGCTCTTTCTCACGCCGGCTGAACGCAGTAATCTGGATTACGTCCGCCAGACCAGCAGGCCGCCTGACAGAGTCATCAAGTCCGAGGTGTCGGATGAGTCTGCCGACGCTGGTGAACATGCTCAGACCGCGCCGGTTTCCGCAGTTACCGTGCAGGGCTATGTGAAACGTAGCGATGGCAAAGGCACGGTCTGGGTCAACCGCCGTCCTCTGCGTGAAACCTCGACGCAGGGTGACATTGGTGTAGGTCGGGTGGGTGGCACCGACGGACGCGTGCGTCTGAAGATTTCCGGTGCGGAAAAAGAAGTCGCTTTGAAGGCAGGTCAGACCTACGATCCAGTGAGTGGCGCGATCGTCGAACATGCGCGGGATTTGCCGGAAAACGTCAGGCCGGAACTGCCGCCGGTGGAAAGTAAATCGGGTAAGCCGGCTACCCCGATGCCTGATACGCCTAAAAAGCCCTGATTCAAGGCGCGCCGTGAATCAGCGGATCATCACTCCATCTACACAGCAGGGCATGACGCTGATCTTGCTGGTGTTCATCATCGGAATGGCTGCAACGGCGTTTTTGCTGAATGCGTTGAACGCGAATACGGTGAAAATAGAGCGAGATAAGAAGACGGCGGCTGCGCTGATGCAGGCAAAACAAGCGCTCATTAGTTGGGCCGCAACTCAACCCTCCCTTACCAAGCTTGGACAATTGCCGTGTCCAGAAAATACCTCATTAATCGGCATGCCAACGGAGGGAACCTCGCAAAATACATGCACCTTACCTGCGATTGGCCGCTTGCCGTGGAGAACTTTGGGACTCGAAGATATTCGAGATGGCAACGGAGATAAGCTTTGGTATGCCATTTCCACTGGTTTTCGCAGCACAAATATTAATAGCGATACCCCTGCTCAATTAACTGTAGATGGCGTGGCAGCAAGTGCAACGGCAATAGTTTTTTCTCCTGGGAGAGCATTGGCTGGACAGGTACGTCAGCTTCCCACAATAGCGAACCCTCCGGACATAACACAGTATCTTGAACTTACTAACAATGATGGGGATAACACATTTGTTTCTATGGGTGCAGCAGACACCTTCAATGATAGGTTGTTGACTATTTCCCATGATGAGTTATTCGCCGTGGTGGAGCGTAGAGTAGCTGGAGAAGCTTTGAACTGTCTAAATGCGTATGCGCTTAATCCAGTATCTGGCCCTCCTTCACCTCCCCCGCCGATACCTCCAGTAGGAGCATATCCGTGGCCTGCAAAACTTGATTCCACAGCTCCACCAGCTTATGTTGGTACTGTGGATAATTTCTTCGGGAGGCTGCCAGATTTTCCTATGGGGGGGGATTGGGCTGGATCCTGTTCGATACCTGTGGGGGGTACAGGATGGTGGTTGAATTGGAAGGAAATGGTATTTTTTGCCTTAGCGGATGGGTATAAGCCGACCGTAGCAACACCTAGGTGCAGTGGTGGCTGCCTTATAGTTTCGCCCCCATCTGCTTTGGCAGATAAACGAGTTGTGGTACTGGTTGCGGGGAAAATGCTTGCGGGGCAAGTTCGAACATCGTTTATAGATAAAGGAAATTTGGCCAATTATCTAGAACTCCCCAATAGCGTGGGTATTTCGTATGCGCAACAAAATGCGAATGGTGGGTTCAATGATGTCGTGGTTTATCGCTAATTCTATTGACGTGAATAAAGGTTAAAGCATGAGAGGTGCATCTGGATTTACGTTGATTGAAATGGCTGTGGTGTTGGTCATAGTTGGGCTTATGCTTGGAGGGTTGTTATTGCCATTATCGGCTCAGATGGACACCAGGGCTTATCAGGATACAAGTAAGCGCTTGGATGAGATTAAAGAAACCCTAATCGGTTTTGCCATGGCGAATGGTCGGCTACCTTGCCCGGCAAGCAATACTTCAAATGGTGTTGAGGATCCAGTCGGGGGGGGTAATTGCAATCATAATTACGATGGCTACATACCTGCGGTTACGCTTGGTATCGGGAATGTCGATGTAAATGGCTATGCTCTGGACGGTTGGGGAAGCTCAACTGTTAACCGGATTCGGTATGCCGTGACTAAGAATAATGCCAATGCTTTTACGACTTCTAACGGGATGCATAATACAGGGATGGCAACTCTTGCTCCGGATTTATATGTCTGCGCAACGGGTGCTGGTGTTAACGCCAATAATTGTGGCACAGCAACGCCTTTGACTACATCTGCTGTTGCAATTGTTTTTTCGGAAGGGAAAAATGCAGCTGTTGGCGGAGTTGGTACGGATGAGAGTAAAAACTACGATAGTAATCAGGTGTTTGTTAGTCATGAGCCTTCATCGGCATCTGCTGCAAACGGGGAGTTTGACGACCTTGTAACTTGGGTTTCACCTAGCCTGCTTTACAGTCGGATGGTTTCATCTGGTCAATTGCCTTAGCAATGAACGACAACCAACTTCTCCGCTATAGCCGCCACATTCTCCTGCCACAAATTGCCTATGAAGGTCAGGAGAAGCTGGCGCAATCACATGCCTTGATCGTCGGGGCCGGTGGCCTGGGTTCGCCCGTCGCGTTGTATCTCGGCGCCGGTGGGGTCGGCAAGCTGACCATCTGCGATTTCGATACAGTCGAGCTCACCAATCTGCAACGGCAGGTGATACACAGCACGCAGGCGCTGGGCGTCAATAAGGCACTTTCGGCGCAGCAGTCGCTGGCGGCGATCAATCCTGAAATCACCGTGGTGCCCATACAGCAGAAATCCACAGAGGAGGAGTTTGCTGCGTTGGCGCGCGATGCCGACGTGGTGATTGATTGCACCGATAACTTCCGTACCCGCTACGCGCTTAACCGCATTTGTGTGCAGCTTAAAAAGCCGCTGGTGTCAGGCGCTGCGATCGGTTTCGAAGGACAGGTGACAGTGTTCGATATGCGCCACGATGATAGCCCATGTTATCACTGCCTGTTTCCGGACTCCGGTGCGGAAGATGGGGTGGGCGAGATGCGCTGCGCCGAAAATGGCGTGTTTGCGCCCTTGGTAGGCATGATAGGCACCACTCAGGCGGCAGAGGCGATGAAATTGCTGCTGAGCATAGGCAACAGTCTGCAGGGGCGTTTGCTGTTGCTGGACGTATTGGGCATGGACTGGCGCAGCATTAAGCTTTCGCGTGATCCATCTTGCAAGGTTTGCGGTACTTGAACGGTAGCGCAGGCGGCCTCGCCTGCATCTTCCTTCGTATTTAAAACAGCAGGCGAGGCCGCCTGCGCTACGTTTGGACGTTGCTTTCTACCCGGCCGCGTATTCAGCGCCGGCACGACGCGCTAAACGGCTAGTCGCGCGGGCTGTGGTAAAATCCCGCCCCATGAGCGAACTCGATAAATCATTTGAACCCAAGAACATAGAAGCCCGTTGGTACTCCTTCTGGGAGGACAAAGGCTACTTTGCCGCCGGTCTCGATACCGGAAAAACCGATAATTTCTGCATCCTGCTGCCGCCACCGAATGTGACCGGTACGCTGCACATGGGCCATGGTTTCAACCAGACCATCATGGATGCGCTGACCCGCTACCATCGCATGCGCGGCGCCAATACCTTGTGGCAACCGGGCACCGACCATGCCGGCATCGCGACGCAGATCGTTGTCGAGCGTCAGCTGGATGCGCAGGGACTGTCGCGCCACGATCTCGGCCGCGAAAAATTCCTCGAAAAAGTCTGGGAGTGGAAAGAGCATTCCGGCTCCACCATCACGCGCCAGATGCGCCGCCTAGGCACATCGCCAGACTGGAGCCGCGAGCGCTTCACTATGGATGCCGGGCTGAACAAGGTGGTGACGGAAACCTTTGTGCGTCTGTACAACGAAGGCCTGATCTACCGCGGCAAGCGTCTGGTGAACTGGGACCCCAAGCTGCACACGGCGGTTTCTGACCTCGAAGTGGTGAGCGAGGAAGAAGACGGTTCCATGTGGCACATCCGCTACGATCTGGCGGATGGTTCCGGTAGCCTGACGGTGGCGACGACCCGCCCGGAAACCATGCTGGGCGATACCGCCGTCATGGTGCACCCGGAAGACGAGCGCTACCAGCACATGATAGGCAAGCAGGTGAAGTTGCCGCTGACTGATCGCGAGATTCCCATCATCGCCGACGACTACGTGGACCGCGAGTTCGGTACCGGCGTGGTCAAGGTCACCCCGGCACACGACTTCAACGACTATGCCGTTGGTCAGCGCCACCAGTTGCCGTTGATTTCCATCCTGACGCTGGACGCCAAGATTAACGAGCACGCACCGGAAAAATACCGCGGCATGGACCGCTTCGAAGCGCGCAAGGAGATTGTAGCCGACCTCGATGCGCTGGGTCTGCTGATCAAGATCGATAAGCACAAACTCAAGGTGCCACGCGGTGATCGCACCGGCGTCGTGATTGAGCCGATGCTGACCGACCAGTGGTTCGTTGCCATGAGCAAGCCTGGCAAGGGTGGAAAGTCCATCACCGAGCAGGCGCTGGAAGTGGTCGCTAGCGGCGAGATCAAGTTCCATCCGGAAAACTGGGTGAATACTTACAACCAGTGGCTGAACAACATTCAGGACTGGTGTATTTCCCGTCAACTGTGGTGGGGGCATCAGATTCCCGCCTGGTACGGCGTCAACGGCGAAGTGTTCGTGGCGCACAGCGAAGAAGAGGCGCGCCATCAGGCTGATGCCGCCGGCTATGCTGGCCAGCTGACCCGCGACGAGGACGTGCTGGATACCTGGTACTCCTCCGCGCTGTGGCCCTTCTCCACGCTGGACTGGACGCCGGAGTGGCCGGAAAAGTCCAACACCGCGCTGGACCTGTATCTGCCGTCCACTGTGCTGGTCACCGGTTTCGATATTATTTTCTTCTGGGTGGCGCGCATGGTCATGATGACCAAGCACATCACCGGCAAGATTCCGTTCAAGGATGTGTACGTGCACGGCCTGATCCGCGATGCGGAGGGCCAGAAGATGTCCAAGTCCAAGGGCAACGTGCTCGATCCGATCGACCTGATCGACGGCATCGACCTCGAATCGCTGGTGAAGAAGCGAACTACCGGCCTGATGAACCCGAAGCAGGCAGAGCAGATTGAGAAGCGTACCCGCAAGGAATTCCCGGAAGGCATCCCGGCCTTCGGCACCGATGCGCTGCGGTTCACCTTCTCCAGCCTCGCCAGCCCCGGCCGCGACATCAAGTTCGACATGCACCGCTGCGAGGGCTACCGCAACTTCTGCAACAAGTTGTGGAACGCCACGCGCTTTGTGCTGATGAATTGCCAGAAGGAAGATGGCAGTCATCACGACTGCGGCATGGGCGACTGCAAGCAGGATTGCGGCCCGGACGGCTACCTGGATTTCTCGCAGGCTGACCGCTGGATTGTCAGTCTGTTGCAGCGCACTGAGGCAGAAGTCGAAAAGAGCTTTGCCGACTATCGCTTCGACTTCGTTGCGCAGGCCATTTATAAGTTTGTCTGGGACGAGTATTGCGACTGGTATCTGGAAATTGCCAAGGTCCAGCTGCAAAATGGGACGGAGGCGCAGAAGCGCGCCACTCGCCGCACCTTGCTGCGTGTGCTCGAAACCGTGCTGCGCCTAGCGCACCCGGTCATTCCGTTCATCACGGAAGAGCTGTGGCAGACCGTGTCGGAGTTTACCCACCAGAAGGCCGACACCATCATGGTGCGCCCATACCCCCAGGCGCAGTTGGAAAAGATCGACGAAGCCTCGGAAGCTTGGGTGGCAACGTTGAAGCAGGCCGTGGATGCTTGTCGCAGCCTGCGCGGCGAAATGGGGGTATCCCCGGCAACCCGCGTGCCCTTGATCGCGGCGGGTGCTGCTGAACTGGCGGCCTTTGCTCCTTACCTGAAGGCGCTGGCCAAGCTGGCCGACGTCGAAGTGGTGAGCGAACTGCCAGAGGCGGATGCGCCGGTGGCGGTGGTCGGCGACATGCGCCTGATGCTGAAGATCGAAGTCGATGTGGCGGCTGAGAAGGAGCGTCTGGGCAAGGAGATCACCCGCCTGGAAGGCGAAATCGCCAAGGCAAACGCCAAATTGTCCAACGAAAGTTTTGTCGCGCGTGCGCCGGCGGCAGTGGTAGGACAAGAGAAAGAGCGGCTGGCAGGCTTCGTGGCCACGCTTGAAAAAATTCAGGCGCAGTTCGCCCGATTGAAATAGGAAAGCGGAACGATGCACGAATTTCTGGTTCTGGCCATTGCGTACATCGTTCCCTTTACCGAGTTGCTGGGTGCCACGGTCGTGACCTGGGGCTGCCTGCACGGGCTGGCGTTGCTGGTGCAGCGCGGCTGGTCGGGCCTCCGGGGGCAGGCGCATTTAATGGATCTTCGCCATGTGCGCATTGCCATCGGCGAGAAAATGGCGCTGGGGCTCGACTTCTTCGTGGCGGGCGACATCATAGGTACCATCGTGGTGCCAAGTCGCGAGTCTCTGCTGTTGCTGGGCGGGATCGTGGTGATCCGGACGGTGATGGCGTTCTTTCTGGCCAAAGAAATCGAGAAGAATTAGATGGCCATCAATGATGCTTTCGGAGTTAATATCTCCGCTATGTAGGAGCAATCAGCTCTTCCGGAGGGCATGAGCAGTCGTGACAAGCACATGGCACTGACGATAATAGAACCGCCCGCCGCCCATCGGTCCGATCAAGTCGGGCCCGTCTGGCTCACCTTGGGCTTTCGCCCCTTTTACCTGTTGGCCGCCGTGTTTGTTTCATTTGCCGTCCCCTTGTGGCTGTTGCAAAGAGATCACGCACTCGTTTTTCATGGCTATCTCTCCGGCGCGCTTTGGCATCAGCACGAAATGTTGTTTGGCTTTGTTGCTGCCGTGATCGTTGGATTTCTTTTTACGGCAGGCAAGGTCTGGACCGGACTTCCCACCCCGACCGGCAAATCGCTGCTGGGATTTGTGATGCTCTGGCTCATGGCCAGGCTGCTGCTGCCTATCGCGCCCGCGTGGCTGGCGGTCCCGCTGGATTTGAGTTTTCTACCCGCGGCAGGATGGGTGCTGACGCGCCTGGTCTGGCGCAGTCACAACCTCAAGAATCTGCCTATCGTAGGTGCGTTGCTTGTCCTCGCCATTTGCAACCTGATCTTCCATCTTGCGCTGCTGGGGGTTTTGCCGTTTAACCCGAGCACGCCGATGCATGTGGCGCTTGGAGCTGTTGTCATGCTGGTGCAGGCCATGGCAGCCAGAGTGATTCCTGGCTTTACTGCCAATGCTATTCCCCATGCCAAGATCAAACGCTATCGCTGGCTCGGCATATCGACCCATCTGATGCTCGGACTGGCCATGATCAGCGTCGTCACCGCCATCAATACGCCAATTTCTGCACTGTTGATGGCCATTTCCGCCATGCTGCTTTTTTCCAACCTGTGGTGCTGGGACTCGCTTTCCACATTGCATAAGCCCATCCTCTGGATACTGCATTTGTCCTATGCATGGATACCGGTCGGATTGCTGCTGCTGGCCGCGGCAGCACTCGGCTGGATACCCGTTTCTATTGCCTGGCACGCACTCACTGTGGGCGCCATGAGCGGGATGATCGCGGGCATGATCACACGTACCGCGCTTGGCCATACCGGACGTCCGTTAAATGCCGGTCGCGTAGAGCTCGCGATGTATATCCTGATCAATCTGGCAGCATGCGCGCGGGTCATTCCCGGGATATTCTGGCCACAGGTTTATGAGCAATCGCTGCTTGTGTCTGCTGGGCTTTGGACAACCGCTTTTCTGGTCTACAGCGTTGCTTATTTCCCGATACTTACGCAAAAACGTGCCGACGGCCGGCCTGGGTAAAGGCGATGGTTGATCTGAATCAGCTGCATTCGACATTATCCCCGGGGCGAAGATATCTCTTGGCCATTGCAGTATTTCTGCTGGCCTTGCTGCTGCGGTTTGTCCTCTTGCCGGCGCACTCTGACGTGACGTTTGTTACCTTCTATTCCGCCATCGTTATTACCTTTTATCTCTGCGGAACAGGCCCCGGGGTTCTTGTAACAGGGCTTAGCGGTTGGGCGGCAGACTACTTCTTTCTAAGCCCGTACTTCAGTTTTACGCTGACGCGTGAGGGTATGGTTTCCGAAGTTTTATTTTTGACGACCGCATGTCTCATAGGCATTCTGGTCAGGAAATTGAACGCGATTCATGATGCGCTAAGAATGAGCGAGCGACGTTACCTGAATATGCTCGAAGATCAGACCGAACTGATCTGCCGATTCGAGCGTGATGGGACGTTAAGTTACGTTAATAATGCTTATGCGCACTTTTTCTACCAGTCGCAAAGCGCGCTCATCGCCCAGAAATGGCAACCCGATGTTTTTCCGGAAGACCTACCCAAAATATACGAGAAACTGGGCACCTTGTCGCCATCCAATCCTGTCGTGGTGATCGAGAATCGCGTCGTGGGGCGCGATGCCAAAATCCGCTGGGTGCAGTTCACCAACCGGGCTTTTTATGATGCCGAAGGGCGTTTGATCGAAACGCAGGCCGTGGGGCGTGACATCACGGAACTTAAAGAAGCAGAAGAGGCCACGAATGCCGCATTGCACTATTCCCGTAGCCTGATTGAAGCCAGCCTGGACCCGCTGGTGACCATCAGTGCGGAAGGCAAGATTACCGACGTCAACAAGGCGACGGAAGATGTGACTGGCGTTCACCGATCCGTCTTGATCGGCAGTGATTTTGCCGATTACTTTACCGAGCCAGACAAGGCGCGCGCGGGTTATCAGCAGGTGTTCTCGCAGGGTTTTGTGACCGACTACCCGCTGGCCATCCGGCATGTGTCGGATCGGGTGACCGACGTGCTCTATAACGCCAGCGTATACCGTGACGACGACGGCCATGTGCGTGGTGTATTTGCCGCTGCGCGGGACATTACCGAACGCAAAAAGGCAGAGTCGGCGCTCCGCGTCGCAGCGATTGCGTTCGAGGCGCAGGAGGGCATGATGGTGACCGATGCCAAGGCGGTCATTCTCCATGTGAATCGCGCATTCAGTGCCATTACCGGGTACGCCGAGGCAGAGGTGCTCGGCAAGACTCCACAAATCCTGAGTTCCGGGCGACAGGATGCAGCTTTTTATGCCGATTTGTGGGATCAGTTGCATACCAAGGGATATTGGATAGGGGAGATCTGGAACCGGCGCAAGAATGGCGAAGCTTATCCGGAGCTGCTTGCCATTAGTGCTGTAAAGGACCTCAACGGTACGACGACCAACTATGTGGGAACGTTTAATGACATTACGTCCCGAAAGACCGCCGCTGACGAAATCCAACATCTGGCGTTCTATGATTCGCTGACGAACCTTCCTAATCGTCGCTTGCTCATGGATAGGCTCAAGCAGGCATTGCTCACAAGCGTCAGGAGCGGCAAGGCGGGTGCGCTGCTTTACATTGATCTGGACAACTTTAAAAGTATCAACGACACCCTGGGCCACAATATTGGTGACCAGCTTCTACAGCAAGTCGCCAAACGCCTGGAATCTTGCATTCGTGAAGACGATACCGCTGCCCGTCTGGGGGGGGATGAGTTCGTCGTGATGCTTGAGGGGCTGGGGCACGATGCGATTGACGCTGCATCGCAAGCAGAAATGATTGCGAATAAAATTCTTGTCGCAATCAGGCAACCCTATCAATTGCCGGATCGTGAATTCCACAGCACGACGAGCATCGGTGTGGTCTTGTTTGGCCAGCAAGGGCAGTCGCAGGACGATCTGTTGAAGCAGGCCGACATCGCCATGTACCAGGCCAAAGTGGCTGGACGTAACACGCTACGTTTCTTTGATCCCAAGATGCAGGAAACGCTCAATGCGCGTGTCGCGCTCGAAAATGAACTGCGGCATGCGCTCGATAACCGTGAGTTCGTTCTGTATTACCAGATTCAGGTGGACGATGCTAACCACCCCGTGGGCGCCGAGGCATTGATTCGGTGGCAGCATCCTGATCGTGGATTGATGTCCCCCTTGGAGTTTATTCCTCTGGCGGAGGATACCGGTTTGATTCTCCCCATCGGGCAATGGATCCTGGAAACCGCTTGTGGCTTGATTCAGGAATGGGCAAGAGATGCGCTGACGCGTGACCTGGTGCTTTCGATTAATGTCAGTGCCAAGCAATTTCACCAGCCGCACTTCGTTGATCAGGTCCAGGCGGCGATCGAAGGCTATGGCATCGAGCCCAGTCGCCTCAAGCTGGAGCTGACGGAAAGTATGTTGCTGGATAATGTTGAGGAAATCATCGCCAAAATGAAGGCATTGAAGGCCTTTGGCATCCAGTTTTCGCTCGATGATTTCGGGACGGGCTATTCTTCCCTGCAATACCTCAAACGTCTCCCTATCGATCAACTGAAGATCGATCAGTCGTTCGTACGAGATATTGTGACCGATGAAAGCGATCAGGCCATTGTGCGTACCGTGATTGCCATGGCCCAGGGCTTGGAGCGGAGTGTCATTGCCGAGGGGGTCGAAGCGGACGCACAGCGCGCACTGCTGATAAAGCAAGGGTGCCACCTCTTCCAGGGCTATCTGTTCGGAAAACCCATCCCTCTGGAACAATTTGAGGCACAGCTGTGACCTGCTCCCCAGCTGCCGTACCAATGTAAAGTTCGTGAAGTCCGTCAATTTTATGGAGAATGACGGATATGAAACGAACACGATTTACCGAAGAACAAATCATCGGCTTTCTGAAACAAGCCGA
>Ga0265331_10000517_pt1 | contig 36007 bp, 35 predicted proteins | sample 41923metaG_FD_202088 | JGI IMG/M metagenome (GOLD analysis project Ga0265331, IMG submission 202088) | Rhizosphere microbial communities from Carex aquatilis grown in University of Washington, Seatle, WA, United States - 4-19-23 metaG | ecosystem: Host-associated > Plants > Roots > Rhizosphere... | reverse complement strand
AGGGACGATCAGCCTCGGAGCGGTCACCTGCCCCAAGACTGATCGCACAAATCACTGGTCCGCGCACCTCCGGCCGTTTTCATCCCCGGTGGCGCAGCGGCCCAGCCGATGCGGGGCGTCTCTCCCGTGGAACGGGAGATGGACTCGGATGTGCGGCTTCACCCGATTGCCCTAACCATACGCCGCTGGCGTATGGTGTGCCGATGCCTTATAGTCACCACATGGAGACCGTCAGCCGTCCCGTCACCGTGGTTGAAACCAACGGCTTTGTCGCCGAGGAAAGAGTGGCGGTGCGCGTGTGATCTATTATTTTCACGACAGGGCGCGGATCTGACCGACCGGGAACGCAACGAATTGGGTAGCGTGGCGAAAAGACTGGCCAAGGCCTACGGGAGCGAATGATATGACGGAAAAGGCTTTCGACGCCATCATGGCGGGACTTCGGGACGCCGTCGCCTTCGCCGAGGGAGACACCACCAGGGGCACGGTTTCGACGGTCGAGGTCCCCCTCGTCGACGTCAAGGCGGCGCGGACCCGCCTCGGCCTGTCGCAACCGGCGTTCGCCCGCACCTTCGGCGTCAGCGTGGCGACGGTGCGCAACTGGGAACAGCACCGCCGCCGGCCGCAAGGCGCCGCCCGCATCCTGCTCAACATCATCGCCCTAAATCCCGAGGTGGCGGTTCAGGCCATCACCGACGCCCGACGGTCTGGAACGACCGCCGACCCGGCACCCTGACCCGGAGCCCGTCCTACCCCACCGGCTCCAGTTTGCGCGGCGCCTTGACCGGCACCGGCGGCGGGGCGTGGTCGGGCCAGGCGATCTTCGAGGGCTGGCGGTGATCGGGCAGCGGGATCCGCGGCGCCGAGTTGGGTTCCGGATAGTTCTTCAGCGCCCATTCGGCCGCCTCGCGGCCTTCCTTGATCGAGCGATCGAGATTGCTGTAGGTCCAGTCGTAGCTGATGTGGTGGCAGACATGGATCTGGTGGAGGACGATCGGGTCCCTGCCCTTGGCGATCCTTTCGACCTGGTTGTATTCGGCCAGCTTGTAGATGAACAGCTTGACGTCGTCCTCGCTGGTGGTGGCGGCGAACAGCATCACCAGGTTGTTGAGCGCGTCGTAAAGGTTCTTGGCCGGCTTGACCTGCTTGCGGTCGAGGATGCGGCTGACCCAGATCTCCTCCAGCGTATCGCCGAAATTGAGCAGCATGTCCTCGAAGTTCACCGTTTCGACGGTGGCGCCCTCGACATAGATGTCGTCGCCGATCTGAACCGGTTCCTCGATGTAGGGAAGCGCCGAGCAGGCGCACAGGGTCTGCCCGGTGATCGGGCCGTAGCCCTTGGCGCGCAGGTAGGACTTGTTGGTGAACAGTTCCAGCTTCTGTGCGGTCAGATTGAAGCTGTTGTAGATGATGGCCGGCTTGTCGGCGTCGTAGAGGGCGTTGAAATCAAGGCTCTCCAGCATGGCGCTGTGCGTGTAGTAGGTGCGCGCCAGTCCCTTGAAGGACGACAGGTACATCAGGCTGGTCATGAACCGGGCGGCGGGATTGACCGCCAGGACGTCGTTGAGGAACTTGCTGTTGCAGTTGCCGGGGTTCCATTGCGACGGGTCGGCCGCGAATTTCGTCAGGTCCTCGGCGGCACGGACGATCGCCGACGGGACCACCAGGTTGGCGTAGCTGACCGGGTTCATCACGAAGTCGACGGCGGACTTCACCATCGTCTGGAAGTCGGGGGCGAAGACGCCGGCGATCGGGAATCGCGCGTATTCGTCGTCGGGGCGGAAGATGGTGCGGAAGAACTTCAGGGCGGCCGCCAGCCCATGGCCTTTCGGCGCCTGGTTGTAGGCCACGGCCAGCCAGGAGCCGATGCAGGCGCAGGACCAGACGTCGAAGGTGATTCCCCTCTTCTCGAACGCCTCGAGGGCGCCGATGCTCAAGCCAACCGCCGGCCCACCGCCGGCCAGAGCCAACGCACGCTTCACTACCGGTATCGTCATAGCCCCCTCCTTGACGCCACATCCCTCTGGATGTCGTCCACTGAAGGTTGCCAGCTTACGCGGAAGCCGCGCGCTATTCAAGATTGTTTATTATACGCTCAATCGATCTCTCCGGTCTCGATCACCCGCGCATACCAGCGCGAGGACTCCTTGGGCGTGCGCTTCAGCGTGTCGTAATCGACGCGGATCAGGCCGAACCGGTTGTTGTAGCCGGATCCCCACTCGAAGCAGTCCAGCAGCGACCAGGCGAAGAAGCCGCGCACATCGGCCCCCTCCTTCACCGCCCGGCTCATCTGCGCCATGTACTCGTTGAAATAGGCGATGCGGTGGGCGTCGGCGACATTGCCCTCGCCATCGGCCACCTCGCGGTCGCTGCCGCAGCCGTTCTCGGTGACGTAGATGGGCAGGCGGTAGCGGCGGGATATCAGCAGCAGCTCCTCGCGGAAGGCGTCGGGATAGATCGCCCAGCCCAGCGCCGGGTGCGGCTTGGCGTCGGGATTTTCCCCCCAGGCGAAACCGAGATCGCCCGGGGCCGCCTTGGCGAAGATCGGGCCGTAGTGGTTGAGGCCGAACCAATCCAGCGGCCGGCAGATCGTCGCCAGGTCCCCGGCCTTGACGTAGGGCTCGATGTCGGCGGCCACCTCGGGCGGGTAGAACCCCAGCATCTGGGGATCGACGAAGATGCGGTTCCAGTGGGCGTCCAGCAATTCGGCCGCCCGCCGGTTCTCCTCCTTGCCGCCCTCCGGGTGGACCGCCTGGCGGTTGTGGATGACTCCCAGCGAGGCCCCGGGCACCGCCGCGCGCAGCACGTCGATTCCCCGCCCGTGCGCCATGTTGAGGTGGTGCACCGCCTTGAGGTAATCGGGCCACGACGCCGAGGCCGGGGCGCACCAGGTCATGGCGTAGCCGAACAGGGTCGAGACGTTGGGCTCATTGCAGGTCGCCCAGTGCTTGACCCGGTCGCCGAGGCGCCGGGCCATCAGCAGGGCGTAATCGGCGTACCAGCCGGCGGCGTCGCGGTTGGTCCACCCCCCCAGGTCGTCGAGGGCCTGCGGCAGGTCCCAGTGATAGAGGCAGACCCAGGGCTGGATCCCCGCCTCCAGCACCGCGTCGGTCAGGCGGTCGTAGAAATCGATGCCCGCGTGGTTGACCGCCCCGCGCCCGCGCGGCAGCACCCTTGGCCACGACACCGAGAAGCGATAGGCGGCAACGCCCATCCCCTTCATCAGGGCGACGTCCTCCGGCCAGCGGTGATAGTGATCGCAGGCGACGTCGCCGCTCTCGCCGGTCCACACCCGGCCCTTGATCCGGCAGTGGGTGTCCCAGATGCTGGGGCCGCGGCCGTCCTCGGCCGCCGCGCCCTCGATCTGGTAGGCCGAGGTCGACACGCCCCAGAGGAAGTCGTCGCGCAAGCCCAGCAGGGTGGCCACCGCCCGCCTCAGTCTTCTTCGGGGCCGGTACCCAGGGCCCGGGCGAGTTCGAGCACGCGCTGGCGCACCTGGGGATCGGTGATGCGGTAATAGGCGCGCACCAGTTCCAGCGTCTCGCGCCGGGTCATCGGGTTGGCGGTGTATTCCGCCGGCTCCTCGGCTAGGCCGGCGATCAGGCGCGGGGACGCCTGCTCGACCCCACCGGCCATGTCGTCGAAGAAGTAGCTCACCGGGACGTCGAGCACCCGCGACAAATCGAACATGCGCGAGGCGCCGATCCGGTTGGCTCCGCGCTCGTATTTCTGCACCTGCTGGAAGGTCAGTCCGAGCGCGTCGCCCAGGCGTTCCTGGCTCATGCCGAGAAGCGTGCGGCGCAAGCGAACCCTGCCGCCAACATGCACGTCGATCGGGTTCGGCTTGCCGGAGGCTGTGCGGCCACGGCTCGATCGGCGGCGGCTACCGCCCGTTTCATTTGCATTCATGTGTTATCCCAATCGTGAAGATAACCCCCCATCTCGTAAGAAGGTATGCCAGATTCCGATGCCCGGTGGCAACCAACTTCCCCATGTCGTTGTGATTTGTATTCGCGATCGGTGACCCTGTTCACGGAACGGCGAGGCGGTTGCGGCTATGATGGCGTCATGCTTCGCATCTGGCCCTTCCTCCTCGCCGCGGCGGCCGGCCTGTGGCTCACCGAGGTCGCCGACTGGTCCCGCACCGGCCACCCCGCGGCGCTGACGGTTGCCGACGCCATCGCCTTCCTCGGGCTGCCGGTGCCGCATCCCGGCCACGGCGAAATGGGCGACCTGGTGTCCGCCCTGCTGGTGGCCGACGGGGGCCTGTTCTGCCTGCTTCTCACCCTGGCCGCGCTGGCGCTGGAAACCCTGCTGGCGCCGCCGTCGCGGCCCTGAACGCGGGACATTGCGATTGCGTCTTATGCGTATTATGGGTGTGTTTGTTTCGTTTTTATCACTCGATGCAAAAGGAACTTGCGAGCGTGGCGCCGGAATCGGTATTCTCGCACTCTTTTGAGGCTAAAGCGCCAGCCCGCCGATCGGCTTTCGGCAGAGGCTCGCCCGAACAAGGGATGGAGACGAGATGGAAAGGGCATTGATCACAGTCGACGGCAACGAAGCCTGCGCGTCCGTTGCTTACCGCGTCAGCGAAGTTGCGGCGATCTATCCGATCACTCCGTCTTCGACAATGGGCGAATTGGCCGACCAGTGGGCCAGCGAAGGCAAGAAGAACATCTGGGGCCAGATCCTCGAAGTCACCGAGATGCAGCACGAGGGCGGCGCCGCCGGCGCCGTGCACGGCGCGCTCCAGGCAGGATCACTGTCGACGACCTTCACGGCGTCGCAAGGCCTGCTGCTGATGATCCCCAACATGTACAAGATCGCCGGCGAGCTCACCAGCTTCACCATGCACGTGTCGGCCCGCACCGTGGCCACCCATGCGCTGTCGATCTTCGGCGACCATTCCGACGTGATGGCCTGCCGCCAGACCGGCTTCGCCATGCTGGCTTCGAACTCGGTGCAGGAGGCCCACGACCTTGCCGCCATCGCCCATGCCGCGACGCTGCGGTCGCGGGTGCCGTTCGTCCACTTCTTCGACGGCTTCCGCACCTCGCACGAGGTGGCCAAGATCGAGGAGCTGACCGACCGCGACCTGGCGGCGCTGATGGACGAGGATGCCATCCGCGAGCATCGGGCCCGCGCGCTGACGCCCGACAATCCGGTGCTGCGCGGCACCGCCCAGAACCCCGACACCTTCTTCCAGATGCAGGAAGCGCGGAACATCTGGCACTCGGCCTGCGCCGACATCGTGCAGCAGACCATGGATCGCTTCGTCAAGCTGACCCAGCGCCGCTACCACCTGTTCGGCTACCACGGCCACCCCGACGCCGAGCGGGTAATCGTGATCATGGGCTCGGGCGCCGAGACCGTGCACGAGACCGTCGACCACCTCGACACCGAGGGCGAGAAGCTGGGCGTGATCAAGGTCCGCCTCTACCGGCCGTTCTCGGTCGACGCCTTCGTCAAGTCGCTGCCCTCGACCGTGCGCGGCATCGCCGTGCTCGACCGTACCAAGGAGCACGGCGCCATCGGCGAGCCGCTCTACCTCGACGTGGTCGCAGCCCTGGCCGAGGCCCGCGCCCGCGGCCAGCACCCGACCGCGGTCGAGCCGGTGGTGATCGGCGGCCGCTACGGCCTGGCGTCGAAGGAATTCACCCCCGCCATGGTCAAGGCGGTGTTCGATGAGCTGAACAAGCCCCATCCGCGCCTGCACTTCACCGTCGGCATCACCGACGACGTCACCGGCCTGTCGCTGCCGGTGGACGAGTCCTTCCGCGTCACCCACGCAGACATGCACACCGCCGTGTTCTTCGGCCTGGGTGCTGACGGCACGGTCGGCGCCAACAAGAACTCCATCAAGATCATCGCCGAAGAGGGCCACTGGCACGGCCAGGGCTATTTCGTCTACGATTCGAAGAAGTCCGGCGCGATCACCATCTCGCACCTGCGCTTCTCCGACCATCACATCCGGTCGGCCTATTTGCTGGAAGAGGCCCAGTTCGTCGCCTGCCACCACTTCGTCTTCCTCGAAAAGTACGATGTGCTGAAGTACGCGCAGCCGGGCGCCACCCTCCTGCTCAACTCGCCCTACGGCAAGGACGAGGTGTGGGACCACCTGCCCAAGGAGGTGCAGGAGGAGATCCTGGCCAAGAAGGTCGAGCTGCACGTGATCGACGCCCGCAAGGTGGCCTTGGCCGCCGGCATGGGCAACCGCATCAACACCATCATGCAGACCTGCTTCTTCGCCCTGTCCGGCGTGCTCCGCCGCAACGAGGCGATCGCCGCGATCAAGAAGGCGATCGAGAAGACCTACGGCCGCAAGTCGCCCGAAATCGTGCAGAAGAATTTCGAGGCGGTCGACATGACCCTGGCCCACCTCGAAAAGGTCGAATACCCCAACACCATCACCGCGACTCACACCCGCCCGCCGATGGTGCCCGGCAACTCGCCCGAGTTCGTCCAGCGCGTCAGCGCCATGATGCTGGCCAACAAGGGCGACCTGCTGCCGGTCTCCGCCTTCCCGGTCGACGGCACCTGGCCGGTCGCCACCGCCCAGTACGAGCGGCGCAACATCGCCGCCGAAATCCCGGTGTGGCATTCCGACCTGTGCATCCAGTGCAACAAGTGCGCGATGGTCTGCCCGCATGCCGCCATCCGCGCCAAGACCTCCGACCCGTCGGAGCTGATCGCCGCGCCGGCCGCCCTGAAGCACGTGCCCTACAAGGGCGCCGAGTTCAAGGGCCACGAATACATGATCCAGGTGGCCCCCGAGGATTGCACCGGCTGCACGCTGTGCGTCCGGGTCTGCCCCGGCAAGGACAAGAAGGATCCGTCGCGCCTCGCCCTGGCGATGTCCGATAAGCTGCCGATCCTCGACGCCGAAATCGCCAACTGGGCGTTCTTCCGCGCCCTGCCCGACGTCGAGCGGGCCAAGCTGCCCAAGCCGACGCTGAAGACCTCGCAGTTCCTGCAGCCTCTGTTCGAATTCTCCGGCGCCTGCCTCGGCTGCGGCGAGACCCCCTACGTCAAGCTGGTGACCCAGCTGTACGGCGACCGCCTGCTGGTCGCCAACGCCACCGGCTGCTCGTCGATCTACGGCGGCAACCTGCCGACCACCCCCTACGCCGTCGATTCGAACGGCCGCGGCCCGGCATGGAGCAACTCGCTGTTCGAGGACAACGCCGAATTCGGCCTGGGCTACCGCCTGTCCATCGACCAGCACAAGGCCAATGCCCGCCATCTGCTGGAGACCCTGGCCGCTGCCGACAAGCTGCCCGTCAACCTGGTGTCGCAGCTGATCCATGCGTCCCAGAACGACGACGCCCAGATCGCCGAGCAGCGCGCCCGCGTCGACGAACTGAAGAAGATCCTGCCCAGCCTCGGCTCGGCCGAAGCCAAGCGCCTGGCGCAGGTCGCCGACTACCTGGTCGACAAGGTGGTGTTCATCGTCGGCGGCGACGGCTGGGCCTACGACATCGGCTACGGCGGCCTCGACCACATCTTCGCCTCGGGCCGCAACGTCAACATCCTGGTGATGGACACCGAAGTCTATTCCAACACCGGCGGCCAGGCGTCGAAGGCCACCCCCACCGGCGCCACCGCCAAGTTCGCCACCGCCGGCAAGACCCTGCCCAAGAAGGACCTGGGCATGATGGCGATGGCCTACGGGGACGTCTATGTCGCCAACATCGCCTTCGGCGCCAAGGACGTGCAGGCGGTGCGCGCCATCCAGGACGCGGTGTCCTATCCGGGCGTGTCGCTGATCGTCGCCTACTCGCACTGCATCGCCCACGGCTACGACATGGCCGATGGTCTCGACCAGCAGCGCCTGGCGGTGGAGGCCGGCTACTGGCCGCTGTTCCGCTGGGATCCCCGCAAGATGGCGACGGGCGAGAACCCCATGTCCCTCGACAGCAAGGAGCCCAACGGCCAGCTCTACCAGTTCCTCAAGAACGAGGCCCGCTTCACCATGGTCGAACGTGCCGACCCGGAGCGGTTCAAGACCCTGGTCGCCAGTTCCGAGGCTCAGCTGCGCCGCCGCTTCGCCACCCTGCGCCGGTTCGCCGGCCTGCCGGAGGCCGGGGCCCCGGCGGCGGAATAGGAAAAGAATGCGAGGGGCCTCGGGCCCCTCGCGCTCCCCTTTGCGGCGGCGCTCGATGGGCGCCGCCGTTTTCTTTATGTTACAGGGATCGCCACAGGCGGAAGAATTCCGCATCCTCGATGGGGCGCATGCCCCGGGTGGGGCGGCCCACGGCGTCGATCAGGCCCCAGGCGGCCAGCAGGCCGACAACCTTGCGGAAATGGGCCAGGTTGTGCAGCGACATGCCGCCCTCCAGCCAGTTCTGCTCGAGAAACGCCAGGATCGCCGGCTGGCCCAGCTCGGCCTCCCACAGGATGCCCAGCAGCGACGACAGGCCCTCCTCGAAATCGCCGTCGGCGGCGAACACCGTCTGCACCGCGTTGGCCTCCGCCTTGCGCCCGGTCTCGGGCCCCGCGCCCAGGCCGAAATCCAGCACCGGCCGACGCGACGGCGCGGCGCATTGGAAGTGCCCGACCTCGTGGATGATGACGCTGGGTTCCATCCTGGTGGCGACCGCGGCGCCGTCCCAGGTGAAGTAGGTTTGCGGGTCGACGTCGACCAGGCCGAAGCCGAACTCCCGACACAATTCCAGCGCCTGGGCATGATGGCCGGCATCGGTGCTTAGCGTCAGCAAATCGCTGTCGGGAACCACGGCGGTGACCCGGCGGAACACCGCCAGCGCCAGCGGCTCGGCCGCCAGCGCGGCATCGAAGCCGGACAGCAGGCCAGGCAGGTCGGCGCGGTCGACAGGGGTGAGGATCATGGCGGTGTTCTACCTCAATCATGCGCCGCCGCCCAACGAAAAACGGGCCGCCCGAAGGCGGCCCGTTCCCGTAGTCAAGCAGCAGGCAAGCCTACTTCTTCTTGGCGTAGCCGATGTCCTGCAGCGACGTCTCGATCTCGCCCAGGATGGCGGGATCGTCGATGGTCGCCGGCATCTTGTATTCGACGCTGTCGGCGATCTTCTGCATGGTGCCGCGCAGGATCTTGCCCGAACGGGTCTTGGGCAGGCGCTTCACCACGGTGCAGGTCTTGAACGCCGCAACCGGCCCGATCTTTTCGCGCACCAGGTCGACGCATTCCTTCACCACCTGGGCGTCGGACTTGTCGACCCCCGCCTTCAGGCAGATGAAGCCCAGCGGAACCTGGCCCTTGAGCTGATCGGCGACGCCGATCACCGCGCATTCGGCCACGTCCTGATGGCTGGCCAACACTTCTTCCATCGCCCCGGTGGACAGGCGATGGCCGGCGACGTTGATGATGTCATCGGTACGCGACATCACATAGGCGTAGCCGTCCTCGTCGATGAAGCCGGCGTCCGCGGTCTTGTAGCAGCCGGGGAACTCGGCGTAGTAGCTGTCGATACAGCGCTGGTCGGCTTCCCACAGGGTGGTCAAGGTGCCCGGAGGCAGCGGCAGACGGACCACCAGCGACCCGACCTTGCCGGCCGGACAGGGCTGCGCGGCCTCGTCCACCACTTCCAGGCCCCAACCGGGAACCGCCTTGGTCGGCGAGCCGGGCTTGATGTCGAAACGGTGCAGACCCATGCAGTTGGCGGCGATGGCCCAGCCGGTCTCGGTCTGCCACCAATGGTCGACAACCGGCACCTTCAGGTTGGTCAGCGCCCAATTGATCGTATCGGGGTCCGAGCGCTCGCCGGCCAGGAACAGGATGCGGAAGTGCTTGAGGTCGTACTTCTTGATCAGCTCGCCCTTGGGATCTTCGCGCTTGATGGCGCGGAAGGCGGTGGGCGCGGTGAACAGCGACGCGACCTTGTACTCTTCGATCATCCGCCAGAAGGCGCCGGCATCCGGCGTGCCGACCGGCTTGCCCTCATAAAACACGGTGGTGCTGCCGTTGAGCAGCGGGCCGTAGACGATGTAGGAGTGGCCGACCACCCAACCAACGTCCGACGCGGCCCAGAACACCTCGCCCGGCTTGATGTCGTAGATGTACTTCATCGTCCACTTCAGCGCCACCATGTGGCCGCCGTTGTCACGGACGACGCCCTTGGGCTGGCCGGTGGTGCCCGAGGTGTAGAGGATGTAGAGCGGATCGGTGGCTGCCACCTGCACGCAATCGCGCGGCTGCGCCTTGGCGGAGGCCGAAGCCCAGTCGATGTCGCGCCCGGCGATCATCTCGGCCTTGGCCTCGGCGCGCTGCAGCATGACGACCTTGCCCGGCTTGTGGTCGGCGAACTCGATCGCCTGGTCGAGCAGCGGCTTGTAGGGAATGACCTTGTTGGTCTCGATGCCGCACGACGCCGACACGATCACCTTCGGCTTGGCATCGTTGATGCGGGTGGCCAGTTCGCTGGGGGCAAAGCCGCCGAACACCACCGAATGGATGGCGCCCAGCCGGGCGCAGGCCAGCATGGCCACCGCGGCCTCGGGAATCATCGGCATGTAGACGATGACGCGGTCACCCTTGCCGACGCCGCTGTCGGCCAGCACGCCGGCGAAGCGCGACACCTGATCCTTCAGTTCGTCGTAAGTGATGACCCGCTTGGTATTGGTGACCGGGCTATCGTAAATGATCGCCGCCTGCTTGCCGCGGCCCTGCTCGACGTGGAGGTCGACGCAGTTGTAGCAGGTGTTGACGACGCCGCCGACAAACCAGCGATAGAAGGGCTTCTTGGAGCTGTCGAGCACCTTGTCCCACTTCTTGTACCAGACGACGCTTTCGGCGGCCTCGCCCCAGAACCCTTCCGGGTCCTTGATCGACTTGGCATAGGCGATATCGTATGCGTTATTGGACATTTCGTCTTTTCCCCTGCTTCCCATAGCGCGGTGGAGGCTTGCGACCCCCTTTGAGGGGCAAAGCATGCCGCAAACGGCCAAACTTGCAAACCCCATTTTGTACGGCTCATGACTCCGGTCAACAATGGCGGGACGTCGTCGCGCAAACGGCAACCGGCCTCCCAGCCGCGCCGGAAGGCCGGTCCATCCTCGAACCTGCGGAAATTCAGTGGGCGGGATCCCGGATGTTGGCCAACTCATCCTTGATGCGCAGCTTTTGGCGCTTCAGCAAGCCGATTTCGACATTGTTCGGATTGGGGCTCCGGGATTCCACCTCGATGGCATTTTCCAAGGCGGCGTGCTTGGCTTTCAAAGACTCGATGCGGTCCTGAAGGCTCATTGACTATCCTCCCATGCTGGTGGCTAGATTGACAGTGTATGACGCTGCCAAGGCGGTTGTCAGCAGCGAAATTGCGGTCGCCACCGCCTCGGCCATAAGGATGAATGCCCATGCGGATAGGCCGGTCGTGACCGCGGCGCCGAAGCGGCTGGTGGTCGGAATCAGCGGCGCCTCCGGGATCGTCTACGGGGTGGAGACGTTGCGCTGCCTGCGCCGCCTCGGCATCGAATCCCATCTGGTGGTCAGCCGCGCGGCGGAGGTGACCCTGGCGCACGAATCGGCGATGGCGGCGGCGGATATCCGGGCGCTGGCCGACCATTGCCATGCCGCCGACGACATCGGCGCCGCTCCGGCCTCGGGGTCGTTCCGCACGCTCGGCATGATCGTGGCGCCCTGCTCCATCCGCAGCATGAGCGAGATCGCCACCGGCGTCACCACCACCCTGCTCACCCGCGCCGCCGACGTGGCCTTGAAGGAGCGCCGCCGGCTGGTGCTGATGGTGCGCGAGACGCCACTGCACAGCGGCCATCTCCGCACCATGCTGCAACTGTCGGAAATGGGAGCGGTGATCGCGCCGCCGGTGCCGGCCTTCTACGCCCGGCCATCCGGCCTCGACGACATGGTCGCCCACACGGTGGGGCGGATGCTCGACCTGTTCGGACTGGATTCAGGCACCGCCGGGCGCTGGGGCGAGTGATCGCTCACCCGCCCCCGGCCGCAACTCAGGCGGCGCCCTGGTCGCCGATATAGATTCCCAGGCCGCGGGCGGTGGAGGCCAGCGCGCCATAGGGGTCGACGGCGCGGGTGATGCCGGCCACCTCGGACAGCGGCACGTCGACCACGGCGCCGTGCTGCCAGGCCACCACCCGGTCCATGCGGCCGCGGGCGATCAGGTCGACCGCGTAGACGCCGAACGCCGAAGCGATCAGGCGGTCGCGCATGCTGGGCATGCCGCCGCGCTGGACGTGGCCCAGGACGGTGACGCGGGTTTCGGCCTTGAGGATGGTCGCCAGGCGGTCGGACAGGTAGTGGCCGATGCCGCCGTAGCGGGCTTCCCCGCCGCTGTGCAGGGTGGTGATGCTCTCCCGGTTCTCGGTCTTGCAGCCCTCGGAGACAACCACCAGGGCATGCTTGCGCCCCTCGGCGTTGACCTCGGCGAAGCGCTTGGCGATGCCGTCCAGCGTGTACGGTATCTCGGGCAGCAGGATGACGTCGGCGCCGCCGGCAATGCCCGCCGACAGGGCGATGTGGCCGACGTCGCGTCCCATCAATTCCAGGATCATCACGCGGTGATGGCTGGCCGCGGTCGGCGCCAGGCGGTCGATCGCCTCGCAGGCCACCCCCAGCGCGGTGGAATAGCCGATGGCGTAGTCGGTGTGGGCGACGTCGTTGTCGATGGTCTTGGGAATGCCCACCATCGGAATGCCGCCGAGCCGGCAAAGACGGCTGAGGATTCGCATCGAGCCGTCGCCGCCGATCACCACCAGCGCGTCCAGCCCGAGTTCCTTGTAGCCGGCGACGAATTCCGCCGAGCGGTCGATCGTGGTGCCGTCCGGCATCGGATAGGCGAAGGGATCACCCTTGTTGACAGTGCCCAGCATGGTGCCGCCCATGCGGAGCACGTCGCCGGTGACCACCGACAGGTCGAATTCGCAGACGTCGAGCGGCCGGTTCATCAATCCCAGGCTGCCGTCGCGAATGCCGAAGACCTGCCAGCCGTAGCCGCGAATGGCGCGGTTTACCACAGCGCGCAACGCCGCATTGAGGCCGGCGCAATCGCCGCCGCTGGTCAAAATACCAATACGTTTCTCCGCCATCGCTCATCCCTCCGTCCATGCCGCGCTTACCCATACCGTTTCGCGGTCGCTTCTGCTACTGTGAAACACGTTTCCCGTCGCCGCCCCCACCAGATCGCCGCTCATGATCGACGAAAGCCTGGACGAGATCCGCCACCGCCTCGCGGAACTCAGGACCGAGCATCGAGACCTCGATGACGTCATTACCCGCATGGCCGATGATCCGGTCGTCGATCAACTGCGCCTGCAACGGCTGAAGAAGCGCAAGCTGGTGCTGAAGGACGACATCGCGCGGCTGGAAAACCTCCTGATCCCCGACATTATCGCGTAGACCGCAAACATTTCAAACGTTTGCGCCGCGAAATATTTCCGCCGGATGAAATTTCAATCCAGCCCACGGCGGTGACGGTCGGCGTCGGCCAGCGCCTGCTCGGCGCTGTCGCCCCGGCCCAGCGGGTGCGTGCCGATGGCGGTCAGCAGGGTGATCGGCCCGCCCTGCCAGGTGAAAGGCGGATCGACGATACGCCGGCGGATCTCGTCCAGCTTGGCGGCAGCCGAAACCAGATCGGCGGCGGCCAGCAGCAGACCGAAATCGCTGTCGTCGAGGCAGCCGACCAGATCGCTGGCGCGCAGGCTGGCCAGGATGTTGGCGCAGGCGTGCCGGAGCGCGCCGTCGCCGGCGACCATGCCGAAGGCCCGCCGCAGCGGCTCGATGCCGCCGACATGGATCACCGCCAGGGTCCCGTCCACAGTCCCCGCCTGCAGCAGGGCGTCGACCTCGCGCACGAAGGCGTGGCGGTTGAGGCAGGGCAACAGCGGATGGCGGTCGGCGGCGCGTTCGAGGTAGTCGCGGCGGCGATCGTTCTGGCCGGACTGCCAGCGCAACCGGTCCAGTTCGTCCAGCAGCGGCGCCAGGGCCGCCAGCACCTGCGGGCCGATGGCGTCGGGCGGCAGGCCCAGCACCGAGGCGACATCCGCCGGATCGGGCGCCGGCTCGTGCATCGCGGCATAGGCGTGATAGCCGCGCCGCTGCGGCAGATCGTGCTGCGGCGGGAACTCGGTCGCCCTGGGCACGCCCAGCACCCGCTCCGTGCGGTACTCGTCCGCCATCCCGGCCCCCTTCGGACGTTGACGGGCCAGGATATCACGGCGGGGATTGTCTCCAAACGACGCTTGCACCGCGCGTGCCGATTCCTATAATCCGCGCTTTCCTTTTCCCCGAGGGGAGTGCGACGACATGGAGACGCTCCGCCCGGACGTGCCGCTGGTCGGCATCATCATGGGCAGCCAGACCGACTGGGACACCATGCGCCACGCCGTGGCGGTGCTGGAGGAACTCGGCGTACCGTTCGAGACCCGCATCGTCTCCGCCCACCGCACCCCCAAGCGCCTGTTCGACTACGCAGGCACCGCCAAGGCCCGCGGCCTGAAGGTGATCGTCGCCGGGGCCGGCGGCGCCGCCCACCTGCCGGGGATGACGGCGGCGCTGACCCCCCTGCCGGTGTTCGGCGTGCCGGTGGAAAGCCGCGCCCTGAAGGGCGTCGATTCGCTTTATTCCATCGTCCAGATGCCGGCGGGAATCCCGGTCGGCACGCTCGCCATCGGCAAGGCCGGCGCCACCAACGCGGGGCTGCTGGCGGCGTCGGTGATAGCGCTCCTCGACGACGGAGTCGCCCGCCGGCTGGAGGCCTGGCGGCAGCGCCAGACCGATACGGTGGCGGAGGCGCCGGTCGCGTGACCGACCCCGCGCCCCTCCCCCCCGGCGGCACCATCGGAATCATCGGCGGCGGCCAGCTCGGCCGCATGGCGGCCCTGGCGGCGGCCCGGCTGGGCTATCGCGTCCACGTCTTCAGCCCCGAGGCCGACAGCCCCGCCGCCCAGGTGGCCGCCTTCGCGACGGTGGCCGCCTACACCGACGCGGCGGCGCTGGAGACCTTCGCCCGCGCCGTCGACGTCGTCACCTTCGAATTCGAGAACGTTCCCGCCGACAGCGTCCGCCTGCTTTCGGCGCTGGTGCCGGTGCGCCCGAGCTGGCGCGTGCTGGACGTGGCCCAGGATCGCATCCACGAGAAGCAATTCTTCAATGCCAACGGCATCGCCACCCCGCCCTGGCGCGAGGTCGCCGGCATCGCCGACCTGGCCGCGGCGGTGGCCGAGATCGGCCGGCCGGCGGTGCTGAAGACCACCCGGCTGGGCTATGACGGCAAGGGCCAGGCGAGGATCGCCGCCGACACCGACCTCGCCGCCGCCTGGGAGTCGATGGGCGCCCCGGTGGGCGTGCTGGAGGGCTTTGTCGACTTCGCCGGCGAGATCTCGGTGATCGTCGCCCGAGGCATCGACGGCGCCTGGGCCGGCTTCGAGCCGGCCTGGAACGTCCATGCCAACCACATCCTCGACACCACCCAGGTACCGGCGCCGCTCGCCGCCGGCCTGGCCGCCGACGCGGTGGCGGTGGCGCGCCGCTGCGCCGAGGCGCTCGATCTGGTCGGCCTGCTGGCGGTGGAGATGTTCGTCACCCGGGACGGCCGCCTGCTCGCCAACGAAATGGCGCCGCGGCCGCACAATTCCGGCCACTGGACCATCGACGCCTGCGTCACCGACCAGTTCGAGCAGTTCATCCGCGCCGTCTGCGGCCTGCCTTTGGGCAATCCCGAGCGGCATTCCGACGCCGTCATGAAGAATCTCATCGGCGACGACGTGAATGAATGGCTGGAGGTCTTGCGCGATCCCGATGCGAAGCTCCACCTCTATGGCAAGGCCGAGGCCCGCGCCGGCCGCAAGATGGGCCACGTCACCAGGCTGCGGCCGCGCATTCGCAGCTGAATTGGGCGGCAGATTTATGAACTGTTCGTTGCTCCCGTCATTTCTTCATTGACGGGATGGCCGCCGGTACGGGATTTTCCAGCGCGATTGTATCTTTCTGTAACGCTGAAGCAGGCTGCCCTTTGGAAGATTTCGTCCAGAATATCCTGACGCACCCGGGCTTTCTCTACCTGCTATATCCGGTGATCCTGCTGTGGACCTTCATCGAAGGCGAGACGGTGGTGATCGTCACCGGCGCGCTGGCCTCCGAGGGCCGCTACAACATCAATGTCGAGATGCTGGCGCTGTTCGCGTTCGCCGGTAGTTTCATCGGCGACCAGCTCTACTATTACATCGGCCGCCGGTACGGCACCCCGCTGTTGAAGCGCTGGCCGACGCTGACGGCCAGGATCGACTGGGCCTTCGAATTGCTCAAGGCCCACCCGACGGCGTTCGTCCTGTCGTTCCGCTTCATCTATGGCATACGCAACATCGCCCCGTTCATCATCGGCATCTCCGGGGTGACGCGGGCGCGCTATTTCTTGCTGAACTTCATCGCGGCGCAGGTGTGGGCCCACTGCTTCAGCTGGGGCGGCTACCTGCTCGGCCGGGCGCTGGAGACGTGGCTGGGCGACAACCGCTGGCTCATCCTCGGCGGCTTCGTCGCCGTCGCGGTGGCGCTCGGGACCTACGGCTACATGCTGCAAAAACGCAAGCTGAGCGCGTGGGACGTCGCCCACCCGCCGGAGGCCCCGCCCCCCGAGCCCGTCCCGGCGCGCGTGCCGGTCGGCGAGGCGGCCCCGACCGACTAGCCCGAAGCCTTCGCCTTCTGCACCTCCTCGGCGAAGCCCAGTAGGGTGAGGTCGGTCATGCGCATGGGATAGACAATGCCGTCGAGGTGATCGCATTCATGCTGCACCACCCGGGCGTGGAAGCCGGCGGCGACCTGGTCGATCGGCTCGCCGTCGCGCCCCAGCCCGCGGTAGCGCAGGCCGGCGAAGCGCGGCACCGCGCCCACCAGGCCGGGCAGCGACAGGCAGCCTTCGTAGGCGGTCTCCACCGTCGGGTCGAGCACCGCGATTTCGGGATTGATCAGGACCGTCAGCGGCACCGCGTCGCCCACCTGGAAGATCACCAGCCGCAGCGGCACGTGCACCTGGGGCGCCGCCAAGCCGGCGCCGTCGGCGTCGGCGACGGTCTCGATCATGTCCTCGATCAGCCGCGCCACCCATGGCTCGGTGGGGTCCGCCACCGGCTCGGCGGGGGTACGCAGCACCGGATGGCCGATACGCGCGATCTTGAGGATGGCCATTTCCCTCTCCCTGAAGTTCGAATTGCTGTCCGCCCCTTCACAACCGCCCGAGGCTGTGCTATCAACGCCCTTCCCGGACGGCAGAAGTGTCGTGCGACGGGTGGTTTTTTAGCGTAGAGGAGCGGTGACGAAACGTGCAAGTTCTCGTTCGTGACAACAACGTCGATCAGGCCCTGAAGGCGCTCAAGAAGAAAATGCAGCGCGAGGGCGTTTTCCGCGAAATGAAGCTCCGCCGCAACTACGAGAAGCCGTCCGAGCGCCGCGCCCGTGAAAAGGCCGAGGCCGTGCGGCGCGCCCGCAAGCTCGAGCGCAAGCGACTCGAGCGCGAGGGTTTCTAAGGCTGACCAGCGTCAAGGCTTTCCCCGAGCGCCGCGGCTAGGATCGCGGCGCTCCAGGCATTTCGCTGCCTCTGGCGTAGCGCCGCGCCAGCACCGCGCACGCCATCAACTGAATCTGATGGTAGAGCATCAGCGGCAGCACGATCATGCCCACCGCGTTGGCCGAGAATAAGATGTTGGCGATGGGCACACCGCTGGCGAGGCTTTTCTTCGATCCGCAGAAGACGATGGCGATTTCGTCCTCGCGGCGGAACCCCAGCCGCCGCGCCGCCCGGGTGGTCAGCGTCAGCGCCGCCGCCAGCATCGCCACGTCGACAGCCACCATGACGGCCAGTCCGCCCGCCGACAGGCGTTGCCACAGGCCGTGCGCCATCGCCTCGCTGAAGGCGCCGTAGACCACCATCAGGATCGACCCGCGGTCGACCACCGCGGTCAGCCGCTTGTGGCGCTGCGTCCACGCGCCCAGGCGGCCGTGCACCACCTGCCCGAGGGCGAACGGCACCAGCAGCTGCAGAACCACCGCCTGCACCGAATCGAGCGACACCGCGGCGCCGCCGTCGGCGCGCATCAGCACGGCGACCAGCACCGGGGTCAGCACCACGCCGATCAGATTGGACGCCGAGGCGCTGCATACCGCCGCCGGCACGTTGCCGCCAGCCATCGAGGTGAAGGCGATCGACGACTGCACCGTCGACGGCAGACAGCACAGGAACAGGATGCCGGCGGCCAGGTTGGAATCGAGCAGCCACCCGGGCAGCAGCCCCGCCGCCAGGCCGAACACCGGGAACAGCACATAGGTGGCGGCGAACACGGTAAGGTGCAGGCGCCAATGGACGATACCGGCGAACACCGCCTCACGCGGCAGGCGGGCGCCATGCAGGAAGAACAGCAGGGCGATCGCCAATTTGGTGGCCAGGGCGAAGAACCGCGCCGGCTCGCCGTACACCGGCAGCACGGTGGCCAGCAGCACCATGGACACCAGCATGGCGGTGAACTTGTCGGGGCGGAGGCGGGCGAGCAGGCTCATGGCGGCGGGACTATCCCATAAGGTGAGGTGGGCGTCCATGTCGGCCATTGCCCGGGACCTCGGCGCCGCCCATCCGCATGATGCCGCCACGCCGTTGGCAGGGTGCACGAACCGGCGCGGCAAGCGCGTGTTTGGCTGAGGTTCGTCTCATGCCATACAGGAGGACGGGAATGCCTCTCGCCAGACAGTCGACTCCCCATGACGCCGCTCAGACCCTCGCCGGCATCGACTTCCCGGCGGACAAGCGCAAGATCGTGGAATACGCCCGCTCCAAGAAAGCGTCGAAGGAATTGATCGACGCGCTCAGCGGCATGCCGGACGAGCAGTACACCAGCATGGCCGACGTCTTCAAAGGGCTGGGCCAGGAATAGGGCGACGGCCCCCGTCCGCCGCGCCCGCCGCCGCGCTCATCCCGGGCGGCGGCGGGCGAGCGTTAGCGTGATCAGCGCCAACCCGCCGGAATAGACGATGTTGAACGCGGCCATGGTGATGCCGTGCCAGGCCCATTGCGGCTGGTCGCAGCGCACTTCGACCGGCTTGCTCATCTGGTTCAGCACGTCTTCGACCGACAGGGGGCCGATGGGTTCGCCGCTGCATACCAGCGACACCCACCAGTGCTGCTCGACCCCCACGTGATAGAAGGCGATCCCCGAATTGACCAGGAAGACCAGCCCGGCCAGCGCCAGCAGCAGCCGCCCCGTCCTCACCGAGGGCAGCGGCGACAGCAACGCCAGGGCGCACAGGCCGGCGAGCACGAACGGCACCCGCTGGGCCAGGCAGAGGTTGCACGGCTTGAGGCCGAAGCCGTATTGGGCGACCAGGGCGCCGCCGAGGGCGACGGCGCTGCCGGCCAACACGATGAAGGCGGGTATAGGCGATGGGCGTGGCATGCGCCGACGATAGCACCCGCCATGCCGGCTTGACCACAACCGACAATCTTGCTGTCATCGGGCCATGACTCTGGAACAGGTCAAGGCCGGCGGCAAGGCGGGGCTGGCGCGGGCGCTGGCGCAGTTGGAGCGGGCGCCCGACGATCCCGCCACGGTAGCACTGCTCGACCAGGCGCACGCTGCGCCGCTGGCGCATGTGGTCGGCATGACCGGGCCGCCCGGCGTCGGCAAGTCGACCCTGATGAACGCGCTCATCGCCGGCTGGCGAGGCCAGGGCCGGCGGGTCGGCTGCATCGCCGTCGATCCCAGTTCGCGCCGTTCGGGCGGCGCGCTGCTGGGCGACCGCACCCGCCTGACCACCGACCCGGCCGACGACGGCATCTTCGTCCGCTCGATGGCGGCCCGCGACCGCCTGGGCGGCCTGGCGGCGCTGACGGTTGCGGCGATGGTGCTGATGCGGGCGCTCTACGACGTGGTGCTGATCGAAACCGTCGGCGTCGGCCAATCCGAGACCGACGTCGCCGACGTCGCCGACACCGTGCTGTTCTGCGTCCAGCCGGGTTCCGGGGACAGCTTGCAGTTCATGAAGGCCGGCATCGCCGAAATCCCGCATGTCGTCGTCGTCACCAAGGCCGACATGGCCGAGGCCGCCCGCCGCGCCCATGCCGACGTCGAGGCGGCCCTCTCGCTGGCCGCGGGTGAAGAAGGCGCGTGCTGGTCCATTCCGGTGTTGAGTGTTTCCGCCGCCCGGCGCGAGGGAATCGGCGCGCTGATCGCCGCCATCGACCGCCATGCCGGTCACCTCGGCCAAGACGGCCGGCTGGCGCTGGCTCGCCACGACCAATACCGCCTGTGGCTGATCGACGGCGTGCGCGAACGCTTCGGACGCGATGGCGTGCGCCGCGCCGGGGTTCCGGACCTGGCCCCGGGCGCCTCGCCGTTTCGCCGGCTGGCGGAAATCGCAGCCCTGTTGAGCAAAGACTACAACATGTAGCGGCATTCGGCTCAGCAAGGTTGACAATCGCCCCCCCCAGGCCCGACCATGCTGAAATCCCTTGGGGGGAAAGAGTTGAAGACGTCCTTGGTGACGCAAGCGATGGCGACGTCGGTCGATCACGAACTCCTTGAGCTCGTTTCCCCGCTCGTCTGCCTTCTGCACGGCGCGAACATCACCTTCATCAACCAGGCCGGTTTGCGCATGCTCGGCCTGGGGGCGGTGCCCGATGCCATCGGGCTGCCTTTCGACTCGTTCGTCGTCGAGGACTACCGGGTCCTGATGGAGGCCGGCTGGGACCTTCTCGCCGCCGAGGATTTCGTGCCGCTGAAGCTGACGCGTCGCGGCGGCGCCCGGTTCGATGCCGAATTGCGCGTCCGCAAGCTGCCCGGGGATGGCGACGACTTCCTGGTCGAGGTGCGCGACATCTCCAAGTTCGTCAAATCGGCCGAAGCCCTGCGCGAACGCGAGGCGCGGCTGACCGGGGTGTTGCGCTCGGTGGCGGAGGGCATCGTCACCATCGGCGAAACCGGCTTGATCGAATCGGCCAATCCGGCGGCGGAACGGATGTTCGGCTATGCCGCCGGCAGGATGGTCGGCCGCGATTTTTCCGAATTGATGCCCGAGGACCTGCGCGACCACCACAAGGAATTGGTCCAGGGCTACCTGACCGGCCAATTCCCCAACCTGATGGGCCGCACCGTCGAGGGCCAGGGACTGCGCCAAGACGGCTCGGTGTTCGCCACCGAAATCTCGGTGAGCGAGCTGCGCCACGGCCGCAACCGGCTGTTCACCGCCATCCTCCGCGACATTTCCGAGCGCAAGGAGAACGAGGCGCGCATCCGCCGGCTGGCCCACCACGACCACCTCACCGGCCTGCCCAACCGCAACCTGCTGAACGACCGCATGAATCACGCCCTGGCGCGGGTCAAGCGCCATGGCGGGAGAATGGCGGTGCTGTTCGTCGACCTCGACAGGTTCAAGCCGGTCAACGACACCCTCGGCCACGAAGCCGGCGACCAGGTGTTGAAGGAGGTGGCCAGCCGCCTGATCAGCTGCGTGCGCTCGTCCGACACGGTGGCGCGCGTCGGCGGCGACGAATTCGTGGTGGTGACCGAAGAGATCATGCGCCCGTCCGAGGCCGGCATGGTCGCCCGCAAGATCGTCGAAACCCTGTCGCGCCCGATCGAGGTGGACGGGCATGCCTGCAGCGTCGGCGCGTCGGTCGGCATCGCCGTGTTTCCCGACGACGGCTACACCATGGAAGAGGTCTCCAAGGCCGCGGACACCGCCATGTACCGGGTCAAGCATTCCGGGCGCAACGGCTACTGCTTCTACGCCGCCGGCGAAAATTCGGCCAAGGCCGACGATTGATTTACAAACTCTGAGGCCGGCTGATGGATTTCGGCGGCGAACACCTTGTTCTGGCCCCGCGGACGCGGGTGTGGCGGGCGCTCAACGACCCGGTCTCGCTGGCCGGTTGCCTGCCCGGCTGTGAACGGTTCGAGGCCACCGGCGAGAACGCGTTCGCGGCAACGGTGGCGGTCCGCGTCGGCTCGCTGGCCGCCCGCTTCTCGGGCACGCTGGTGGTGTCCGACATCGTTGACGGCCGTTCCTGCACGTTGACCGGCCGCGGCCAGGGTGGCGTCGCCGGCTTCGCCGGCGGCAGCGCCCGGGTGAGCCTCGAAGACGCCGCCGACGGCACCCTCCTTCGCTATGCCATCGCCGCCGAGATCGGCGGTAAGCTCGCCAGCGTCGGCGGTCGGTTGATCGGCGCCTTCGCCGCCGCCACCGCGGACAGGTTTTTCGCCCGCATGGTTCGCCTGTTGGCCGAATCCGAAAGTCAGACGTAAGGTCATTACCCTATTCTAATGCTTGGCATGCAGGTTATGCTGCCATGGATGTGGGCGATGCTGGATGCCGGGCGGGGGCTGGGAATAAGGCTTTGTACCATGGAGCAAGACGACGGCATTCGTCGTAGGCTACCCCGCCACCAGCGGGAAAAGTTGATCGTCGCGGAGGCTGTGCGCTTCTTCGCCGAGGTGGGATTCGAGGGACAAACCCGCGCGTTGGCGCAGCGGCTGGGGGTCACTCAGCCATTGCTCTACCGCTATTTCCCCGACAAGGAGGCGCTGATCGACCGCGTCTACCAGGAAGTCTTCCTCGATAGCTGGGATCCCGAGTGGGAACAGCTGCTGACCGACCGCTCGCGGTCGCTGTCCGCCCGCCTGGTCGAATTCTACTGCAGTTACAGCCGCGCCAATTTCAGCTTCGAACGGGTGCGCCTGCTGATGTATGCGGGATTGAAGGACAAGACGATCGCGCAACGCTATTTCGGCTTCCTGCGCGAGCGCCTGCTGGAGCCGATGGTGCGGGAGTTGCGTGCGGAAGCGGGGGTGGCGCCCGATGAACCGATCTCGCTGATGGACATCGAGTTCGCCGCGGCGCTGCACAGCGGCATCGCCTACATGGGGGTGCGCCGCTGGGTGTACCGGGTGGCGATGCCCGAGGACACCGACGCCATCGTCGCCTTGCTGGTGGAAACCCATCTGCACGGTGCGACGGAGGTTATGCGGCAAATGGCCTTGCCCCAAGCTGCGCAATAACGCCTTGCCAAATTCGCGCTGGGCCGGTAGGGCTGGTGCAGCGCGAATTTCGGGGAATGCGACGATGCGCAGCATGGCTTGGGCCGCGGCGGTGGTGCTCGCCCTCGGCGCCTGTTCGATGGATCCGCGGCCGCTGGTTCCCGACACCTCCAAGGGCCCCGCCAGCTACATCTGCTATTCGCCGGTCACCGCGGTGCCGGAAGAGGTGCGCGTCATCGCCGAGCGCCAGTGCGGGCGTCTTGGCCTGGCGGTGACCGCACTGATCGGGCAGGAATGGGTGCCGTTCCGCTGCGGCCTGCTGACGCCCAGCGTCGCCGCCTTCCAATGCGGGAAGCCGTAGCCCGGGAAATTACCCCCGCTCCACCGCCGACAGCAGCCAGCTGCCGCCGCTGGCGCGGACGAAGGTCCAGGCCTCGGTCGATTCGGCCGGCGCCTTGGGGTCGCCGTCGACCACCGCGCCGGTGTCGGCGGCGACGCTGTAGTCGCGCGCCGAGAAGGTCAGCACCGCGGTGGCGAATTCGCGGTCGCCGTCCCGCCAGGCTTCGATCACGTCACCCTTGAGCAGGCGCACGTCGTCGACGATGTTGCGGATGCCGCGGCTGGAATCGGCGGTCAGGTCCTCGGACAGCCAGGACACCACCTCGGGCGTGGCGAGGCTGCGCAATCCGGCGATATTGCCCTCGCTCCACGCCTTCTGCACCCCCGCGAGGATGGAGGCGAAGGCCTGCTTGTCGGCCTCCGACGGCTCGAATTCCTTGGCTGCGCGCACCGCCTGCGGCTGGCCCTGGCCGGCATAGGCGACCGGCCGCGCGAGGCCGGCGTCGATGGGGGCGCGCCGCCGGAACAGGCGGATCGCCAGCCACGCCAGCAGGGCAATCAGACCCAATTGCAGCGCCAGGCCGAGCATCGAGCCGACCGGCGAGGCGTCGGCATAGCCGGCCATCGCCGGCGAGTGGCCGAACAGCAGGCTGCCGATGCCGGCCCCGGCGAGGCCGCCCAGCATGCCGGCCATGAACGGATTGCGCTGGAAGTAGCCTGGTTGCTGCGCCGGCATGGGCGCGGCATAGGGCTGCGGCGCCGGCACCGCCGGACGCGGCTGCTGAACCAGGGGCGTCGGCGCCGGCGGCGGGGTGACGCTGCGCTCGATCGGCCGGTCGATGGTGCGCGAGCCGCGGCTGCCGAAGCTGGAGCCCTTGCCGGCCTTGGCGAACGCCTCGGGCGACAGCGCCAGGGCGACCGCCACCAGGATGGCGATCAGAAGCGTCCTCATGGTCCGTCCCCCTCTTGTCCCTTGATCCGCGCCGCCAGCGCCGCCGCCATGAAGCGGTCGAGATCGCCGTCGAGAACCCCCTGGGTGTCCGAGGTTTCGACGTTGGTGCGCAAGTCCTTCACCATCTGATATGGCTGGAGAACGTAGGAGCGCAACTGGTGGCCCCAGCCGATATCCGATTTGGTCGCCTCGACCGCCTGGGCCGCGGTTTCCCGCCGCTGCAGTTCCGCCTCGTACAGACGGGCGCGCAGCATGTCCCAGGCGCGCGCCCGGTTCTGGTGCTGGCTGCGCTCGCTCTGGCACTGGACGACGATGCCCGACGGATTGTGGGTGATGCGCACCGCCGAATCGGTCTTGTTGACGTGCTGGCCGCCGGCGCCCGAGGCGCGGTAGGTGTCGATGCGGCAGTCGCCTTCGTTGACCTGGATGTCGATGGTGTCGTCGACCACCGGGTAGACCCACACCGAGGAGAAGCTGGTGTGGCGGCGCGCCTGGCTGTCGAAGGGCGAAATCCGCACCAGCCGGTGGACGCCGCTTTCGGTCTTGAGCCAGCCATAGGCGTTGCGCCCGGTGATGCGCAGCGTCGCCGACTTGATACCGGCCTCCTCGCCCGGGCTTTCTTCCAGCCATTCGACCTTGTAGCCGCGCTGTTCGGCCCAGCGGGTGTACATGCGCTGCAGCATCTCGGCCCAATCCTGGGATTCGGTGCCGCCGGCGCCGGCATGGACCTCGACGAAGGCGTCGTTGCCGTCGGCCTCGCCGGACAGCAGGGTTTCCATCTCCATCTTGCCGGCGCGGTCCTTCAGCGCCAGCAACTGGGCCTGGGCGTCGTCGGCCACCGCGGTGTCGCCCTCGGCATCGGCCAGTTCGATCAGCTCCACCAGGTCGGCTGCCTGGCGTTCGATGGCGCGGGTGCCGTCGACGGCGTCGGCCAGCTGGGTGCGCTCGCGCATCAGCGTCTGTGCCGCGGCGGCGTCGTTCCACAATTCGGGGTTCTCGGACAGCGCCGTCAATTCATCGAGCCGCCGCAGCGCCTCGTCCCAATTCAGGTGGCGTTTCAGCAGCGCCAGGGAATTGCGGATGTCCTGGGCCAGCGCTTCGATTTCGGCGCGCACGGTGGGTCCCTTTCCTTCGCGGATGCGAGCGGCCTTTTTAGGGGATGCCGCCCGCGGGATCAACGAGGAAGCGTCACCGCGGGCGCCGGCGCCGTCAGGAAATGGAGCGGAATAGCCGCTCCATCTCCGCCAAGCCCGAGCGGCGTCTGAGCCAGGGTTTCCGCGGACGCGGAAACCCAACAGAACAAACAAGGCGACGCACTTATTTTCACGCGTCGCCTTACGCGGCGCGGATACCGCTGATGAAGCGGTCGACCTCCTGGGCGAGACTCTCCGACTGCTTCGACAGGGCGCAGGCGGCGGACAGCACCTCGCCGGCGCCGCTGGTCGCATCGTCCACCGCCTTGCGGACGTCGTCGATGTTGAGCGAGACCTCGCGGGTGCCGGCGGCCGCCTGCTGGACGTTACGGGCGATCTCGCGCGTCGCCGCCGCCTGCTCCTCCACCGCCGAGGCGATGGTGACCGCCACCTCGCTGATGGTGCCGATGGTGCCGGTGATACCCTCGATGGCCTTGACCGCCTCCTGGGTGGCGGCCTGGATGCCGCCGATCTGGGCCGAGATCTCGCCGGTGGCGCGCGCGGTCTGGGTGGCCAGGCCCTTGACCTCGTTGGCCACCACGGCGAAGCCCTTGCCGGAATCGCCGGCCCTGGCGGCCTCGATGGTGGCGTTCAAGGCCAAAAGGTTGGTCTGGCTGGCGATGTCGGTGATCAGGTCGACCACCTCGCCGATCTTCTGTGCCGCGGTGGCGAGGCTGGTGACGATATCGGTGGTGCGCCTGGCCTCGTCGACCGCGCCCTGCGACATTGCCGTCGATTCGGCGACCCGCTGGCCGATCTCCCCGATGGACGCAGCCAGTTGCTCGGTCGCCGCGGCCACCACCTCGACGTTGGACAGGGCTTGCCCGGCCGCCGAGGCGATGGTGGTGGAGCGATCGCCCGCCTGGCGCGACGTGCCGCTGAGGGCGTCCGCCGTCGCCTGCAGCTGGGTGGCCTGGGAGCCGACACTTTGCACCACGCCCTTGACCTGCACATCGAAGGTGTCGGCCACCTCGATCATCGCCCGCTTGCGCTCACCCTGGGCGCGTTCGTCGGCGGTCTTCGCCTGCGCCTCGGCGGCGCGTGCGCCGACCAGGCTGGACTGCAATATCTTGAGGGCGCGGGCCATGGCGCCGACCTCTGTGCGGCGCTCGCCGCCATCGACCGCGATGCCCAGATCACCTTCGGCGATAAGTCCCATCGCCCCGGTCAATTTTGACAGCGGCCGGGTCACGCCGCGCATGATCAGGAAGGCGATCCCCCCTGCAAGCACCACGACGGCCGCTGCCAGCGAGGCCACCTGGATCAGGATGTGACCGATGATGGTCTCGACGTCGCTGGTGTAGACGCCGGCGCCGATCACCCACTGCCACTGGTCGTTGCCCTGTATGTAGGAAAGCTTGCGTTCCGGATCCGGCCTTTCCGGGATGGTCCAGTAATATTCATACAGGCCCTTGCCCTTGGCGCGGACGAGATCGATCATGTCGGCGAATATCTTCTTGCCCTTGGCGTCCTTGAGATCGAGCACGCTGGTCCCGATCAGCTCCTTGCGCTTCGGATGCATGAGCATCGTGCCGGAATAGTCGTTCACCCAGAAATAGTTGACGTTCTTGTCGAAGCGGAGCACGGACACCGCATCGAGAGCGGCGACCTTCGCCGCTTCCGGGTCCATCGCGCCTTTCCTGCTCAGATCGACGTAATGGTCGACGATCGAATTGGCGACAGAGACCAACTCGACCAGGCTCCGGCTGCGCTCTTCGTAGATTCGGGTGTGGATTTGCCACACGGCGACACCGGTCACCACGGCGATCCCCGCCATGAAAGATACGACCAGCCACAGCAAACTGGTCCGCACCTTCAAGGTGCTGAAGAAATCCAGCATCGCATTGCCCCCTAACCCAACCACCGGCATCATGGCGCCCAGCACACCACTGCCCAGTGGGGCGGGTATATCATCTGCGGTGGTTAGTTAAACCACCGCCTTCCGCATAGAGGGTATGCGCGGCGGCGTGCCGGTTCAGTAGAGCCCGCCCGGCATCGGCGCCGGACCGGAGGCGCCGGCGGGCGCGGGAACGGCGGGGGTGGTGCCGTCGGCGGGGATGGCGCCGTCGGGGGGAGCGACGGGCGCGCCCTCGGTCAGCGGAGTGAAGGTGAAGCCGGGATCGCCCTGGCCTTCCAGCACGTTCTCGTCGTCTGAGGGCAGGCGGTCGTCGGACTTGAAGGCTTCCCAGATGGCCTTGGCATCGCCGGGGCCGGCAGCCTTGCCGGTGACCAGGTCGACGCGCACCATGCGCACCCCAGGCGGCACCCGGAACGGCGTCGGCGGCTTGTCCTTCAGCGCCACCTGCATGAAGTCGCGGAACATCGGAGCGGCGACGGCGCCGCCGGTTTCCTTGTCGCCCAGCGATTGCGGCTCGTCAAAGCCGACGAACACGCCCACCGCCAGATCGGGCGAGAAGCCGACGAACCACACGTCGAAGCTTTCGTTCGAGGTCCCGGTCTTGCCGGCCAGCGGCTTGCCGATCGCCGCCGCCACCCGGCCGGTGCCGCGCTCGACCACGCCTTCCATGATGTGGACCATCTGGTAGGTCGACACCGGATCGGCCAGCTGCTCGCGGGTGTCGGGCAGGCGCGGCATGTCGGAACTGGTGAACTGCACCGGCCAGCAGCCGTCGCAGAAGCGCTGGTCGTGGGTGAAGATGGTGCGGCCCTGGCGGTCCTGGATGCGGTCGATCAGGGTCGGCGTCACCTTCTTGCCGCCGTTGACCAGCTGGGCATAGCCGGTGACCTGGCGGAGCACGGTGGTCTCGCCGGCGCCCAGCGCGTAGGAGAGCTGGTTGGGCAGGCTGTCGTAGACGCCGAACTTGACCGCGGTCTCGGCCACCGCCGGCATGCCGACGGCCTGGGCCAGGCGGACGGTCATCAGGTTGCGCGACTTCTCGATGCCCAGGCGCAGGGTGGTCGGTCCGAGGAAGTTGTCCTCGTAGTTCTTCGGCCGCCACATCGGCAGGCCCGGCCCCTGCGGCAGGGCGATGGGCGCGTCGAGGATCAGCGACGACGGCGTGTAGCCGTGTTCGAGGGCGGTGAGGTAGACGTAGGGCTTGAACGACGAGCCGGGCTGGCGCATCGCCTGGGTGGCGCGGTTGAACTGGCTCTTGGAATAGGACCAGCCGCCGACCATGGCGAGCACCCGGCCGGTATGCGGGTCCATGGCGACCAGGGCGCCCTCGACCTTGGGGATCTGGCGCAGCGCGAAGGTACCCGGCGGATAGGGGTGGTTGTCCTCGCCTTTCGCCACCCGCTCGACCAGGACGACGTCGCCCGGCTGCAGCACGTCGGCCGGCTTCTTCGGCGGCGCCCCGTAATGCTGGTGCGGCAGCCACGGACGCGCCCACTTGATCTCGGCGAAGGGAATGGTGGCGGTGGTGCCGTCGCCGAAGCCGATGGCGGCGGCCTGGTCGGTCGTCGACAGCACCGCCGCCTGCACCCACGGCTCGGCCCCGGCGGGCTGCGGCAGCGCCGCCAGCCGTTGCTGCCAGCCGGCGCCGGCGGGAATGCGGTTGACCGGACCGCGCCAGCCGTGGCGGCGGTCGTAGGTCATCAGGCCGTTCCGCAGCACCCGCGAGGCCAGCGCCTGCAATTCGGCGTCGACGGTCGAGCGCACCACCAGGCCGCCCTTGTAGAGGGCGTTCTCGCCATAGCGGGCGGCCAGGTCGCGGCGGATGTCCTCGGCGAAATAGTCGGCGCCGACGATCATCTCGGCCTCGTCGCGCTTCTTCAGCACCAGCGGGGTGGCGATGGCGGCGTCGTATTCCGCCCGCGAGATCTTGCCGTCCTCGAGCATGCGGCCGATCACCCAGTCGCGCCGTTCCTTGGCCGCCTGGGGATGGCTCTTGGGATTGTAGTTGCTGGGCGCCTTGGGCAGGGCGGCGAGGTAGGCCGCCTCGGCGACGCTGATCTCGTCCAGCCCCTTGTCGAAATATTCCAGGGCGGCGGCGGCGACGCCGTAGGCGCTCATCCCCAGGTAGATTTCGTTGAGGTAGAGTTCGAGGATATGGTCCTTGGTGAAGGCGCGCTCGATGCGGAGCGCCAGGATGGCCTCCTTGGCCTTGCGCTCGTAGGACACCTCGTTGGTCAGCAGGAAGTTCTTGGCCACCTGCTGGGTGATGGTCGACGCCCCCTTGGGCCGCCTCGCATCCCCCTTGCCGAAGTTGCGCAGGTTGGTCACCACGGCGCGCAGGATGCCCATCGGGTCGATGCCGGGATGGGTGTAGAACGCCTTGTCCTCGGCCGACAGGAAGGCGTCCACCACCCGCTCGGGAATCGCCGCCAGCGGCACGAACTCGCGCTTTTCCTTGGCGTATTCGGCGACCAGGCGGCCGTCGCCGCCATACACCCGGGTGGTCACCGGCGGCTCGTAATGGGCCAGCTGGTGGTAGTCGGGCAATCCCCTGCCGAAGTGCCAGAACAGGAACACCGCCCCGCCCCCGGCGGCGGCGGCGAGCAGGAACAGAAGACTGAGGCTGATGACGAGGAAGCGGAGCATTCGTCGCCCGACGCGGCTGAGACCCGGCCGGTCCTACCCTTCCCCGCCCCCGCCGTCAAGCACCTGGGTGGCGAGGGTCTCCCCGTCACGCCGACGGCAAGCCCGGATGGGAGTGGTGAAACCGCTCCAATACGTGCTGGAGGCGGCCGAGACGGCGGAGATCGCCGTGCTCGACCGCGTTGGCGATATCGTCCTGGATGAATCGATCGATCACGGCCAGGCCGCTGTTCGAACAAGCGAGGCAGTTCCCGAGTTCGGCAGCGAGGACGCCCGGCAGGTGTTGATGCTCGGCGATGGCATCGACGATCTCGGGCGGCAGGTCGCACATATCCACGCAGTCCCGTAGCGTCAGCATGGCGTTCTCTCCCTGATGCGCCGCCTCTGCGGGCGGACTTCGGCGCAAGTGTCCACCCGCGGCGAAGACGAGGTCAACTGTGAATGCTATTCGTTCGCGTTACGCGATTTCGCCTCCTCCAGAAGCGCCAAGGGGAAGGCGGCGAACAGGTCGGGGCCGAACAGCACCGGGGTGCCGCGGCGGCTGACCGGCACCACCTCAGCGCCGGTCAGCAGGTTGCGCCAGCGGCTGGCGGCGCCGCGCCGCGGCGTTTCGACGTGCAGCCCGCGCCAGGCGGGACCGAGCGGCGGCAGTTCGTGCCCAACGGGCCACAACGCCGCCGGCCGCAACGGCACCGCCACCACCACGGCATGCTCCTGGTCCTGCCGGGCAAAGGCGAGGACGTCGCCGCCGCGCACCGTGAGCGGGCGATAGGCGCCGTCGTCGAACAGGGCGGGCAGGCGGCGGCGCAGGCCCAGCACCCGGCGGATCAGTTCCTGCTTGACCCCGCCGTCCCGCCAGGATTCGGGATCGGCGGGCAGCGCCGCGCCGGCCAGGCGCCCCAGCATCCGCCGGCGCAAGGCCCAGTCCACCGCCCTGCGGTTGTCGGGATCGACCAGCGACAGGTCCCACAGCTCGCAGCCCTGGTAGATGTCGGGGACCCCCGGGCAGGTCAGCTTGAGCAGGGTCTGGGCCAGGCCGGCCAGCATCCCCAGCCAGGCCACCCGCCGCTGGAACGGCCGGAAGTCTTCGAGGAACGGCTTGTCGCGGCAGATCCGGCCGACGAAATCGCCGACCGCCTTCTCGTAGGCCTGGTCCGGCCGCGCCCACGACGTGCGGCGCTTGGCCTCGCGCACGCTCTTGACCGCCGCCGCCCGCAGGCGCTCCTCGAATTGGGGATCGTCGTCGGCCCAGGCGCCGACCAGCGTCTGATAGACCAGCATCTCGTCTTCCGCATCCAGGCGCTGGCCGTTGAACCGGCGCCAGCGTTCGATGCGGCTGCTCCATTCGTCGGCGATGCCCGACAGCATGGCGATGCGCAGCCGGGTATCCTCGCCCCGCTTGGTGTCGTGGGTGGCGGTGGCCAGCATGGCATGGGGATGGCTGCGCTGGCGCGCCCGCACCGCCTGGTGGAAGCCGCTCGCCGACAGGCCGAAGCGGGTGGGATCGCCGCCGACCTCGTTGAGGCAGATCAGGCGGTTGTAGCGGTAGTAGGCGGTGTCCTCGACGCCCTTGGCCATCACCGGGCCGCTGTATTGCTGCAGCCGCATGGCGAAGTCGACCACGGCGCGGCGGGAATAGGCCCCGTCCTCGTCGCGCCCCAGCGCCGTTTCAAGCACGCCCTCGACGAAATCGAACACCGAGGGGTCGCCGCCCGACAGCCGGCGGGCCTGGTCGACCGCCTGGCCGATATACCGGCGGTCGGTGTCGGTCACCCGGCGCGAGGTGATGTAGGTGCGGTAGACCGGCAGGCAGGCCACCACCTCGGCCAGGGCGGTGAACAGCACCGAGAGGGTGAAGTCGCGCGAGCGCCAGTGGGACACCGCGATTCGGCTCAGGCGTAGCGCCAGCACCCGCAATTCGCTGGCCATCGCGGTCGCCATCACCTGGCGCTTGGACCGCACCACTTCCTGGTGGAAATCCACCGCGGCGCCGACGAAGCGAAGGTAGGCGGCGGTGACTCCCCGCTCGCCTTCGGGATCGACGAACAGGCCGGCGACCTGGTTGAGGAAATCGTAGCCGGTGGTTCCGGCCACCGGCCAGTCGCGGCGGATGCGCTCGTCGGCCGCCAGGACCTTCTCGACCGCCAGCCAGATCGGCTGGTCCTCGGGATCGGCCGGCGGCCGTCCCACCGCCCTGCCGGCCCGCCCCTGCACCAGGCGGAGATAAGCGGCGGGATTGAACAGCCCGTCGACGTGGTCGATGCGCAGGCCCTGCACCAGCCCGCGCGCCAACAGGTCGAAGGCCAGGCGGTGGGCATGGTCGAACAACCCGGCGTCCTCGACAATCCGCAGTGCCGCCAGGTCGTTGATGTCGAAGAAGCGGCGGCCCGAAGTTCATGGAACATTCAGCATGGGCCCTACCCCCAATAGGCATCTGATTCAATTCACTTTTTTCTGCATGGTACTGCGGGATGACGCGAAAGATCTCAACTACCACGCATGGATTCGGAACGCTTTGGATGCACTTCGGCGCATGCGGTAGCAACGGTGTAGCAATGACCCCACCTGCCGCGGTGGGCCTGGATTTCAAGTCCGGAGGTTTGGAATGGCGAAAGACCGCCAGGTGAAAATGACGGTGAGCTGGGCCAGGCGGGTCCGCTTCGACCCCGAGTCCCGCACCGGCACGGGCCAGCCGGCCACCGACGAGGTGTACAAGGATATGGCCAACTACGGCTTGGAACTGCGCCTGTCGCCAACCAGCCGAATTTGGCGCTACCAGTACCGCTATGCCGGCGGCGCCCCGAAGCGGATCACCCTCGGCGATGCCGATCTGATGGACTATAACGACGCCAAATCCCAGGCGGAGACCTATCGCCGGGAATTGGAATCCGGTCGCGATCCGGGATTGCTGCTGTACCGGCCCAACCAGGCGGCCACGCTCCAGGACGTGGTGGATTTCTACAAGACCACGCTCTCGACCGGCACCAGCACGCGCAGCAACCTCGATCGTGTTGCCCGCAAGCTGCTGGCCCAGCACGGCTCCACCCCCCTGATCAACATTACCCGTCCGATGGTGCAGCACTGGCTCGACGCCACCATGTGGCGCCGGCCGTCGCCGAAAGAATTGGCGGCCATCCACGCCGGCTCCATGCCCAACTCCCTGTACCGCAGGCAGGGCACGGTGGTCGAGGTGCGCGCCCCCGGCATGGCCATCGTCCTAATCCGCTACATGACCGCCGCGTTCAATCGGGTCATCGACCCGGTCAGCGGCCTGGTCATGCCGCCCGACTATCGCAATCCCTTCAGCGACATGGCGCAGTGGCTGCCGTGGCTGAAGGACCATGCGCCCGAGAGCTACGCTCGCAACTGGGGCAGCGAGCAATGGCAGGAGATCATGCGGGGCTTGAACGCCTGCTATCTGGCCGGGCGCTACAAGACCACCATCAACAACCGCGCCGGCCCCCACCCCACCGGCATCCGCTGCCTGCACCTGATCATGCTGACCGGCACCCGGCCCGAGGAAATCCAGTCGCTGCGCTGGGACCAGATCGAGGATTACAAAGCCGCCATCGGCGGCGCGGTGGTGAAGGTCAAGCGCATCATCAAGGATCGCCACAAGACCTGGGGCAAGACCGGCAGGTCACGCCAGATCATCGTCGCCAAGGCCGGGATCAAGGTGTTGGAGGAACAGCGCCACTGGCTGGAGTCCAACGGATTGGGTGACAGCCCCTGGGTGTTCCCCTCACCCGGCGGCAAGGGGCGAGTCTGCCAGGATGGCAGCCCGGCCAAGCCTTACCTTGCCGATGTCAAGGACTACACCAAGGCACTGGGCGAGCGGTGCAACCTCGACATCGATCTCAAGACCTATAATTTCCGCTCGGCCTATATCAACATGGCGCTGGACGCTTTGGGGATGAATTGGCTGGAAGTGGTTGCAGAGAACGTCGGTCACGCCAACAGCAAGACGACACTGAAATATTATCAGCGCAACCGGATGGACCGGCTGGCGGAGGGAGCGGTCAAGGCGGATGAGGCGTTGGCGGATTTGACTAAATGACCATGAGCCACAACTGTCACACTTCGGAAAAGGCTTGCTCTGTTTCAAGTAACATCGTCTGTGAGCACGCGAGCGTCTGTCGCAACCGAAGTTCAGTATACGACGAGTTTGGGCTCAAGTGGTCGGCCACGCGCCGGCGCCCCTGGCGCACGGCGTTGGCCAGCACTACCGATCAGGGGGTCGTGGAGGCGATGGCGTCCAATCGCCCAATTTCCTGCGGCCTGCCACGGACATTTGACTCGCTACCTCAATGATCGCCGATTCCAGGGCATCGTCCATGGTGGCACGGCCCCGCCTGCCTTCGGCAAACGCGGCACGAAGCGCGTTCGGATCAAAGGTCGGCGCCGATAGCGCCTCGCGGACGGCGTCGTGAAGAGCGCGTCTGACGTGGTGGGCGCTTTCGATTTGGTCGGCGTGACGGATGAACACCTGCCGAAGAATCTCGGCATCGGCCGACGGGAGGGTGGCAGCGATCTCTTCGATCATGCGGGCCGGCGATGGCTGCGATGGCGGAGGCCTGAAACCATGCGACTGCATGTGGGCCGCGACCGTTACCGCCAGAAAGATGTTCATCGACAACGAGGCTGGCAACAACCAGCGTGGAATGGACTTGGGAAACATCAGAACCCTGCGAGCACAATTGATGGGGAAAGCAGAGCGACGATCTGCACCGCGCCGTCTTCTGCCGGCACAACATGGTGCCCGACGATCAGGCCCAGCATGGCTGCCGTCGCCATCGGAACCGCATAGCGGCCGACCACGTCGGGCCACCATGCCCGCACCGCGTCTCGCCAGGACCTGCGTAGCGGGACCCGCACCATGGTGGTGGCAACCAGATTCGCCAAGCGCTCGGGAGACACGTTTCCCGGCGGCGTGGCTGCGCGCATGAATGCGTCCAGGTCGTCGTCATGTTTCATAACACATCTCCCAGGCCGGTGACGCCACGTTGCGCCAAGGCCATCCTGATTCCCCGTTTGCCGCGAACCAGCAGCGCCTCCATTGCCGAAACCGTCAAACCGAGAATGCGGGCCGCCTCCGGGGCACTGATCTCGCCAAAATAGTGCAACATGACGGCAGTACGCTGACGCTGAGGTAGTGTCTCCATCGCCTGACGAACCACCACCTGACGCTGCCTGGCAACCGCCTGGTCAAGGCCGTCAGCTCCGTCGTCGGCCAGTTCTCCGGCCTCTTCCAGCGTGTTGAGCGGTCGGCGCCGTCGCACGTCGATGCTGGCATTGAGCACCACACGGTAGACCCATGTGGAAAAGCGTGCTCCCCCATCGGTGCGCCAGCGCGGCGCCATCTCCCATACCTTCAAGAACGCCTCCTGGACGACCTCGTCCGCATCCGCTTCATTTCCGGTGATGCGCGTGGCAAGAACCATGAGCGGGCGGGCACGCCTCTCCATCAAACGCTGGAAGGCACGGCGATCCCCATTCGCGGCATCGTACAGAAGCCTATCATCATTGGGTTCGCCGTCATCCGACTCCCCCGAGCAATCTTCGCCCAAACCCGGACCCTGTTCAGAAACCGCACTCACCACCGTTCCACGGATGATCTGGCCCATTCCATGCGGCAAAATCTACCATCATCTCGGCAATTTCTGCCCAGCCGGAGCAGCTGGATCGCCCCATCGACCACAAGAAATTTATTTCTGGTCAACAGTTTAGGACGAGCATATCGGGTGGCCCGGAAATTGCGGCGTCCGTTGGAACCCCACGATCAAACCGCGGGACCGCCAATCACAGCGCCACAATAGTAGCGCTGTGTATTAGTGCGCCAATACATTGATGTCGTGAAAATTCATCGCTCTTTTTGCACATGTATTCTCTTGTCTGCTGCGTGAAAGTTTGTGCGGGGATGGCTCGACATTCCCCTAGTGCATTGACGCAAACAAAAGATTCCACTTGAGCGGTTGCCGTGCGATTCTGGGGCCATGGCCCAGACAGTCAGCGTTATCGTCAATGCCGAGGACCGCGAGCGATTGGCCGCTGTCATCG